>ENA-ORXF01002612-ORXF01002612.1-marine-metagenome-genome-assembly--contig:-NODE-2612-length-10608-cov-3.525211_pt1 | contig 10608 bp, 11 predicted proteins | sample MGYA00237864_ERZ511476 | MGnify/ENA primary metagenome ERZ511476 (study PRJEB26306, sample SAMN06343908) | marine metagenome | isolation source: coastal waters | place: Atlantic Ocean: West Antarctic... | reverse complement strand
TGAATTTTCTATACGCAAACGAGTTTTTAAATTTAAAAATGGTCATCTATATTTAAATGATTGGATCATTCCTCATTTCTTTTTTCATATGACAACTACTTATAATATTTTAAGAGCAAACGGTGTTAATTTAGGTAAACGTGATTTTGTAAAAATGTAATTTTATGCTTAATACTATCTTTAACCAAAAATTCTTAAACCTGCTTATTGCAATAATTTTAGCGATAATTACTGCCGGGTATTTTAGAGTTCACTATATTACATTTTTCCCAGAAGGTGATGGTGGTTATTACACTTATCTTGCACAAGAAATTCATGCAGCTCTAAGTAATAGGCAGAATATTCCCTCTGATATGTCTTTAGCTCTATATCCACTTATTACTTCATGGATTTTTAATTTAGAGATTAATCAATATATAGCTTTACGTTGGATTGATTTATTTGTAGCTGTAGTAGCCTCTTTTTTATTTTATAAAATTATTTTAAAAGAAAGTGGGAGTACTATTTTTACAATAATGCTGGCTGGATCAGCTTTATTATTGATGAATGATAAAGATATTATTCTGTTTGGCTATAGGAATAGTATTTGGGTCTCGTATATTCCATTATTTGGTGCATTAATTACTTGGCAAAACTTTTCTAAATCGAATAGCTATAAGTTCTATCTAATTGGAGCCCTTGTTGCTTTAGGAATCTTATTAAGAGAGCCATTCTTACCATTTTTTATATTAGGTGGAGTCTCGATTTTAATAGGTTATGGGTGGATTTCATTCAGAAGGTATCTAGTTGGTTCTGCCGTCCTAGGAATTATCAGTCTCGGGTTTATTTTAATTTTTCGTGAGGGTAATTTACTTGACCTTATTAATTCATATATTAGCTTGAGATCAGACGCTAATAGCTTAGGACGAAATTCCTTTATCAATGATGGCTTATCAATGGCTAAAGTATTTTGGTTTGGAATATTTTTTTCTATCCTGTCTATTTTATATGCCACTAAAATATACTGGCATAATAAAGATTTAATTAATATTAATAGATTTATCTTTTGGGGTGCATTAGCACTAATACCAATTTTAGAGCCATTGCTAAAACTACCAGCACCATATCATTTTACAAATTGCATCCCTGGTCTTGTAGGTCTAAGCGCTGTGGGATGGAGTTATTTTTCTCTTAATCAATCTAAAAAAGTAAATAGATATAGTATTACAATCATTATTTTGATTTGTATATATGGTATCTACCCCCATCTGTCAGCATCTTTAAATTCTAAAATGTTATTGCAAAAAAATGTCGTTGCTAATGCATATAATGCCTTGTGGATCGACATCTATGGTAATAAAGAAACAATTAAATGGTCCGCCTTTCTAACCGTAGCAGATATTATTAAACGGAGCTCTAAAAAAGATTCGACTTTAGCTGTGATGAGTTTTAGCTGGGCTTTGTACCCTATTACAGGATTAAGGCCGCCAGTATTTCAAATGAGTAGTTTAAATAGGCTTTATTCTGTTCGACTAGAGGGAAGCGAAGATAAATTTATAGGTATGCTAGTGAAATATCAGCCAACAATTATTACAACAATAATGTACAGACTACCAGGGGTTAAAGAGTTTCCAGGAGTTAAAGGATCAGTAATAGCAATAGAGAAAACAGGTCTTTATGAAAAAATTAACACAGTCTCTGCACCAAATATATTGATGGGGGATGTTTATAGGTTAAAAGATTTTAAATAAAGATATTCTAGCCATTAAATTTTAAAAAAATTTAAAATATTTTCACAAATAGAGTCAATATCACTCATTTCTAAATATGGATGCAAGGGGAGCCTTAAAAGGCATTTTGAAAATAAATTTGCATTTATACAATTATCTCCAAAATGTTTTTCTTTATAAAACTTACTGTTATGTAATGGAACATAGTGACTAACAGCCTGAATATTTTTCCTATCTAAATATTCAATAAGAGAACTTCTTTCTTTGTTTGTTCTTAAAATAATGTAGAACATATGTCCATTATAATTCTTCCCTTTGAAACTTTCAGGGATTTTAAAATATTGTCTATAGCTATTTAAATTTGCTAAATATCGTTTAAAAATTTTTTTGATTCAACGATTTCTTTTTCTTGGTTTGATTCTTTTAATGAATCAAACCAATAATGAGATTTTCCATGAGATCCTATATGCATCCCATGATTTTTCATTTCTAATAATTGATTAAAGTCTAGATAAAAATTATTTTTAAGTTCATCAATTGATAAATTTGAAAAATCTAATAATAAATCATCACATAATTTCTGTCTTAATTCATAATCAAGCTTAGTTTGGAGTAATCTTTTAATTAAAACTGTAATTTCATTATCATATCTATCCGAAGTATCTATGGAATTAATATAATAATCTAAATCATTTTGAGAATTATTTCTTTTATTGAAATGATATTTTAACCTATTAAATATTTTATTTTCATCAGCACTAGCTAGTATTACATGTATTTTGTTAACATCTAATAAGCTTTTTTTATTGACAACATCAACGGGGGGGAAAAAAGCACCTTTAATGTTGTTATTTAATAAAACCTCTAAAACAAAATCGTAATGATCACTATATCCATCATCAAAAGTTAATACACAATTTTTATTTTTTTTATTAAAATCGTTATTAAAAAATTCTTCTAAACTAATAATATTATAAGATTTTTTTAAATAATTTATTTGTGATTTAAACTCTTTGATGTCTAAGCCTTTAATATTAGGAAACATAGAGTTTTTCATATCCCGAACGTAATGATACATTATAAATTCTACCATAATAATTTAATATAGATTTTGATTAATGTTATACTTATAAAATTAGTAATATCGTGTAATCAAATACACGTCCAACCACCATCTATTATTATATTTTGACCTGTAATATATTTAGAATCATTAGAAAGTAAAAAAACAACTGCTGGTGCTATATCAACTGCACTTCCCATTCTTCGCATCGGTACTTTTTTTTCATAATTTTGAACAAAAACTGAATTTTGCTTGTCAAAAATTCCACCTGGAGAAACCGCATTTACTCTTATCTGTTTTGGGCCAAAATAGGATGCCATATAGCGAGTTAAATTAATTAAACCTCCTTTAATGGCAGTGTAAGCCGCAGGCATTGTCATATTTGTTTCATTATAAACTGAAAAATCTGGAGCTATAACACCATATATAGATGCCATATTTATAATACTTCCTTTTTTTTGTTTTGCCATTTGTATAGCAACTTGTTGAGACATATAAAAATAACTATTCATTTGCCAATCAACATTCTGCTTCCAAGAATCTAATTTTATATCCTCAAATTTATTCCCCCAATCATTAGTTCGAGGATATGCATTATTAACTAAACCATCGATTCTTTTGTATTTTTTTATAACTAAAGATAAAGCATGATTAATCGATTTTTCATTAGTAATATCACACTCTACGTTAGATAAATCATCGTTAGTTTTATGATTTATTTCAAAATTGACACAAAATGCACCTTCTTGTTTAATCTGCTCTAATATTACCGAACCCAACAGACCATTCCCACCGGTAACAATAATAATTTTATTTTGTAGCTTCTTACTCATCTATTATATAATTAAATTTTATAAATTATTTTTTTTAATTGAGTCTTTTGAATCCACTATGACAAATATCCGAAATCAAATGATCGTCAACTGAACTAATACCTCTTTCAAAATCTCCGATTTTTTTAAAAACATTGTCAAGGGAATCAAAGTATTCATCAAGTATTTTTTTAGAATGTTTTGTTGAAGAATAAACAACATTTGCAGCTAGAAAACCTTTTTCTAACATACTTTGAGTAATGTAAGTTTTATATTTTAACCAATTATCAGATTTAATAACAAAAGTTGCTAAAGCATCCATACCTGTTATTTGAATATTAATGTTATTGTTAGAAGCTAACCGTTTCCAATTATTCTTAATAATTTTTCCTGTAGCAGTAATTATCTCCCATGATTTAACTTTCTCCATTTCTTTAAGAGTAGCTAAACCAGCTGTAGGTCCTATTCTTTCAGTCCAAAAGGTACTACTAATAAAAGTGTTTTGTGCACTTTCCATAATCTCTCTTTTCCCTATCACTGCTGTAATAGCATATCCATTACCCAAGGCTTTACCAAACATACATAAGTCAGGAAAAACATTATACTTTTTATGAACACCTCCATAAGTTTCTCTAAAACCAGAAGTACATTCGTCAAAGATTAAAACAATATTATTTTCAGTACATAATCTTCTTACTTCTTGTAAGTATCCTTTTTTAGGTTCAACACTTCTAACTACTTCCATTTTAACAGCTGCTAAATCGGGGTTTTCTTTAATTATTTTTTTTAATTCATCAATTTCATTATAACTAAAAGGAAATACTGTGTTTTTTAATGCTTGTGGTACACCTAAAGGGTTTAATCCTGGTATCAAGTGATCTCCTAAATTTTCGCTATCAGATAAGTTAGCTGATAAATACCAATCATGCCATCCATGATAGCCACAAATAGCTATTTTATCTCTTCCAGTAGATGCTCTAGCTATTCTTATAGAAATCGCATTTGCCTCTCCTCCTGTTCTAGCAAATCTAACCATGTCGGCCCAATCATGGAGTTCAATCAGTTTTTCTGCTAATCCTACCTCTTCAGGACAATTTAAAGTAGACATGTTTCCTTTTTTAACAGCTAAAAGAACTTCCTTGTCAATAATACTATTGCTATAGCCAAGAGAGTTTGTACCAACACTCATGTATGACATATCTGTAAATTTATTATTATCTAAATCCCAAACATGACATCCTTTAGCTTTAGTATAATAAGAAGGCCATATATTAGGTAGAAATAACTCAGGTCTTTTAGATAAAAGATGAGTACCTCCTGGAATTATTTGTTTGGCTTTTTTATATAGATTTTGTCCTGTGTTTTTTGTTGATTTCATTTATTTCGCTTGTTGATTATAAATTCTGCAAATTCCCAATCTAATGGTTCGTCTATTTCTAAACCCGAAATTTCATCAACTTCAAAACTTAACGTTTTAGATGTATAAAAAGATTTCTTTTCTAGAAAAGTATTCCACTTACTTATATAAAACCCTCCTGATGGGGTAATTTCTTTTTCAAATTCCTGTCTCCCTATGTTTTTCAACCGTTCTAAGTTTACAGACAATTCTTCCAAAAACATACTTTCTTTTTGAATAAATATTTTATGAGGTCTAGTTTCCTTGACTGCTACTACAGCTAATGCCCCTTTATTTTCTTCAAGTAAATTTATAGCTCCATCGAGTTGATTTGATGTTATAAAAGGTGATGTAGGTTCTAACAAACCAACATAATCAAATTCTTTATTAGATTTTTTAGCATACTCCATTGCGTGTAATACAACATCAATTGAAGAGGAAATGTCTGTAGATAATTCTTCAGGCCTAATGAACGGTACTTCAGCTCCATATTTTTGAGCTATAGAAGCATATACTTCCGAATCTGTAGTAATCCACAAGTCATGGTCACTTCGTGTCTCTTTTACAGATTCAATTCGATAACTAAGCAGAGGATGACCACCCAATAATTTTATATTTTTATGAGTAATGGATTTAGAGCCACTTCTAGCTGCAATCAACCATAATATTTTTTTTTTCATTTTTAAAATTTAATTTGCTTGATGTCTTTTTGAGCTTGCTCAAAGTCTTCATGTTTTCCGATATCTAACCAATATTGATGTATTGGATAAGAGATCAATTTATTGCCACTTTCTATTAATGCTTGCATTAAATCTGTACTATTATACAAAACATCTTTAGGAATCCTATTTAGTATAGCTCTTTTAATTAAATAAATACCACCGTTAGAATAATATGTATATTTTGGTTTTTCTTTAAATGAAATAACATGGTTATTATTTGTTTCCATAACGGCATAAGGTATACCAACGACATATGGAATTGTAACGACAGACATGTCTGCATCTTTTTTTATAAAATCTAGAAAAAAATTTTCATAATCTAGATTAGTTAAAATATCTGAATTTGTTACTAAAACATAATCATGTTTAAAATCATCAATTTTACTAACTGCTCCAATCGTACCTAAAGGTTCGTCTTCCCAGACATATTTTATAGTTATATTTCTACTAGCACCGTCTCCTAAATGAGCTTCCAACTGCTCACCTAAATACCTAACTGACAACCAATAATCATCTACTCCGAACTTTTGTAATCTATCTATATTATGATCTATAATAGTCCTATCTCCAACCTTCAATAAAGGTTTAGGCACGGAATCAGTTAAAGGTTTTAATCTACTTCCAAAGCCTCCAGCCATAATTACGGCATCAACTGGTAAATATGATTTTTGAATTCTAAAATTAAGAATATTTATAATTTTTTTGTCCTTATCTACTACAGGAATTACTTTAAAATTATTTTCTCTTAACTCTATAATATCTTCAATATTATAATTATCCTTTCTTATACATCTCGGATGTTCTTGAATAAAAAGTTTTACAACATCATCAATATCTAGTTTTTTTAAAAGACCTCTGCGTACATCACCATCCGTTAAACTACCTATAAGTTGCTGCTCTTTATTAACTACAAAAAGAATAGCATCACTTGCTAATTTATCTAAAATCAATAGTGCTTCTTTTATCTGAGCATACTCAGAAATTAAATGTTTTTTATAATTATACATGTATTAGTTTCTTAATAATATTTTCGGCTGTATCATTTTTAAAGTACTTATTACCACCCTTGTATACTGAATTTTCTTCTATCTTTTTTACACAATTTATAATTTCATCCTTAATAAAGTTTATATCAAAAACATTAGCACTTCTCAACCTTCCTTCTTGTCTTTTACCAACATTAATAACAAACTTTCCAAATGAAGCAGCTTCTAAAATTCCACTTGAGGTATTACCCAGTAAAAACTTTGAAGACTTCATCGCTGAGAAATAATTTTCTTTTCCAAAACTATCAACTAAAGTTATGGAATCTGAATATTTTTTCTTCAACATATATGCCATATCTCTATAGTATTTACCCATAGTATCAGCATTAGCTAGAGTTATCACAATTTGATTAGCTTGACATAATTCCGCTAAAGTTTCAAAAACTATTAAACTATAAAGTTCATTCCTTGCAATTTGAATTGTCTCTGGATGAAAAGTAACTAAAATGAACGGTTTGTCAGGAATACCAAATTTAACTCTTACATCATTCCAGTCTGGCAATATCAAATCATTAACACCATCTATACTTAGCGCTCCTACATTAAAAACCTTACTTGAATCTCCTACAATATCGATAACCTTATCCCTGTAAATATCTGTTGCTACAAAATGTATTTTAGATGCTAATGTTATCTGATGGCGATAAATATTATCAATTGCTCCTAAAGTAGTTTCTCCCCCGTGTAAATGTGCAAACAAAACTCCAAAGGGGACTCCTGCTTGAACAGCGGCACTCATTTCAAAACGATCTCCTAAAGCCAAAACATAATCAAATTGATTTTCTTTCCAATAATTAGAAAATTCAATAATTAATTTCCCATAGCCTTTAGATATATCTACGGGCATATCATTTACAGGCATCCCTTGTACTTTGTGAATGACTCCAAATCCATCACTTTCAATCTCTTTTATCGTCTCCCCATGTTGTTTTTGTAAATGCATCCCAAAAACAATAATAGCTAAGTCAAATCTGTCATCTTTTGATAATTTTGAAAGTAATAGTTTATAAATACCATAGTCTGCTCGAGAACTTGTTAAAACCCCTATTTTCATATAAAATCTGAATAAGATAATTTATCAAATCCTTTTTTTTCTTCTTTAAGCTTTTTACCAATAATGTTATTCCATTCCATTGGAGATATACCGTCTCCAGGTCTTAATGCGATAATATCTTCTTCACAAATAACATGTCCTTTAGATAGATTTTTATTTAAATGAATACTTTTTCTAGCAATAGTAATATTTTTAAGTTCGCTCTCACTTGGCTTCTTCTCTCCGTTACCACTAATAGCTAGTTCTATATTTCTAATAGCTTTTACCATTGCTTTTAATTCTTCTGGTTCCAATGAAGCAGCGTGATCTGGCCCAGTTAAAGTTCTATCTAAGGTGAAATGTTTTTCTATTATTTTTGCACCTAAAGCAACAGCAGCAATTGGCACTTCAATGCCCAGTGTGTGATCGGAATAACCTATTTTAACATCTAGATTATCTTTAATAGATAGCATTGCTTTTAAGTTAACATCTTTCAATGGAGTTGGATATTCAGTATTACAATGTAAAACAGAAATTATTTCTCTTGAAACACCAAACTGGATTAAAACATTAAGAGCTTGTTTAACTTCAAATTCGTGGCACATGCCAGTTGACATAATAACTGGTTTACCTAGTAAGGCAATAGCTCTCAAATATGGATAATTTGTAATTTCGCCACTTGGAATTTTAAATATTTCTAATCCTAAATCATTCAAATAAGTAACTCCCTCAACATCAAAGGCTGTCGAGAAAAAATTAATATTTTTCTTATTGCAATATTCGATTAACTCTAAGTGGTCATGATGACTAAGCTCTAAGTTTTTTAACATATTATATTGAGAATCATCACCATCATTGGTATTCGATTGCTGGTAACTAGCCTTTTTAGCTACTTTGCTAACAAGCTTATCTGCTTTAAATGTTTGAAACTTCACATAATCTACACCTGCATCAGCAGCAACATCAATCAGTTTTTTTGCTATCAATATATCGCCGTTGTGGTTTACTCCTGCTTCGGCTATTATGATTACTTTATTTTTCATATTTCTCTTGATGGGTTTCCAACGATTTTTTTTCCATCTTGTACATTTTTTATTACTACGGAACCTGCTCCAATAATAACATCTTTTCCAATAACAAGACCTTGTTTTATTATCGCGTTTGCTCCAACAAAACTTCTTTCACCTATAAAAACATTACCTGCTAGAACTGCACCTGGTGCAATATGAACCGCATCTGCTAAAACACATTCATGCTCAATTATACAACCCGTATTTAATATTACATTTTTCCCAATTACTGCCATTGCGTTTACAGATACATTTCTATTTATAAAAGAACCACTTCCAATGACAGAACTTAGGGAAATAGAAGCTGAAGAATGAATAACTGTCTTAATTTCTTTTTTATTATTTTCGATTAGTTTCGCAATACTTTGTCTTAGAGAATTATCTCCAATACCTAAAATAAAAGAACTGTTTTTTCTCCATCCAATAAAATCTTGATTTTTTTCAAAACCAAGGTACTTTAATTTAAAGGGATTTAAAACCGCCGCTTCTTTATCGCAATATCCTATTATAGAAATTCCCTTTTCAATTGCTACTTCAGCAACTACAAAGGCATGTCCAGAATATCCTACTAAAATTAAATCTTTATCTAACACTACTCGGGATGTTTACAATTCTTTCTTCTAAAAATAAGGCATTTTTCTGATTATCTCTAAAACAATCTTTATACATCGGCAACCTATACATTAATTGCCAAATTGGTCTTGTAATTACCTGTGCTTTATTTGTTACTTCCAAAAACAAATCACGCTCTTTTTTATTCTCTAATTCTACACACATTAACCAATAATTTGCTTTTGTATTACTAGTTTCTGTTCTGAAATTCATTCCTTTTTCTTTAAAAAAAGACTGATATTCTTTTGCCAAATTTCTTTTGCTTTCTAAAAAACCTGCAAGCTGCTCTATTTGCGCATAAGCCAAAGCTGCATTAATATTTGGCATTCTAAAATTATATCCTAGTTCATTATGAACATATTCATATGAATGAGGTTCTTTAGCTGTAGTAGTCAAAAACTTTGCTCTTGCTCCAAGCTCTAAATTATTTGTTACTATAGCTCCTCCTCCTCCAGACGTTACAATTTTATTTCCGTTGAAGGAAAAAATACCAACTTCACCAAAACTGCCTGTTGGCTTTCCATTGTATTCACTTCCTAAAGATTCTGCAGCATCCTCAACTAAAGGAATACTCCAATCTTTACAAACTTTCATTAACTCATCTAAATTAACTGGAAAACCAAATGTATGCATTGGCATACATGCAGCTATTTTTCTTCCGGTTTTTTTATTATGGCAACTATTTCCTCTTAACTCTCCAAATTCTTCTAAAAAATTCCTTACAGCTTTTGGAGATAAACCCATTGTATCAATATCTACATCTAAAAACACTGGATGTGCATTATTATATGAAATTGCATTTGCTGTTGCTACAAAAGTTAAAGCTTGAGTAATTACTTCAGTATCTTTTTCTACTCCAACAAGCCTTAATGCTACTTCGAGACCAGCAGTACCATTTACAACTGCAATTGTTTTTTTTGTTTGAGTAATTGTACTCATCAAATCTTCAAATTTATCTACGAAAGGACCAACACTAGAAACATAAGTTGAATCAATACAATCTAATAAGTATTTTTTTTCATTTCCATTAAAACGAGGAGCGTGAAGTGGAATAAACTCATTAGTATTAAATCTATCTCTAAAAAAAGTAATTAATTCCCTATTCATTTTACATCTTATTGTCTAAATACTTACCTGTTTCTTTG
>ENA-ORXF01002611-ORXF01002611.1-marine-metagenome-genome-assembly--contig:-NODE-2611-length-10613-cov-7.698178_pt1 | contig 10613 bp, 17 predicted proteins | sample MGYA00237864_ERZ511476 | MGnify/ENA primary metagenome ERZ511476 (study PRJEB26306, sample SAMN06343908) | marine metagenome | isolation source: coastal waters | place: Atlantic Ocean: West Antarctic... | reverse complement strand
ACAACATATGACTTACAAGGAGCACTATATGCTCAATGTTATGAAGAATGTTATGGTAAAAAAGTAGATAGAGTAGGAGTCTTATGGTTAAAATCTAAATCAAGAGGTGAAGATAAAACTGGAAAGCGTTTAAAAGGTAAAAATTGGGAAGTATATGAATCACCTCGCACACAAGAGGAAAATTTAGAAATATTTGGTCATGTTAAGGCATTATTTCATTTAGAAAATCCTAAATTAACTCCATACACCTCTACATTTCAGACAACATCCAAAAGGAAAGTGTAATATTTATAAACAAAATGCCTAATCCCGTTAAATATAGCCCAGAAGCAGAATCAAATTCTTTAAGAATTGGAGATCTTAACATTGGTACTAACCATACCCCCAAAGGTCCTACTTCTACTACTGGTTTTTTTGGAGGTGTTAACCCACCTGGAAACGGTTACACTATTTACCTTAATAAGTTAAGTGATGGTCCTTCAATTCTAGTAGCATCTAATGATGCTGAGTTAATTGTTATGACTAATCAAATAGCAGCAACCTCTTACACTACAGTAAATGAATGTCTTTCTTATTTTGCTAGTCAAATTGATAAATGTGCATTAAATAAAATTGTTAGTGAGATAGCAACTGATAATTTAAATATATTTTTAGATGCAGGTAACACTTTATCATATCCAAAGAATGGAAGCATTATGTATGATGTAAGTGGAAAGGGAAATAATGCTACTTTTTATAATTCTACAACCTTTGATGATGAGTATATAGTTTTTGATGGTGTAGATGATTATGGGGGAATTACTAATAATAACACTTTACAAGGTTGGAATACAGCTCAAACTATATCAACCTGGGTAAACCATAATATAGCATCAGGTAGACGTAATATTTGGAATCAAGCTTATGGGGGTTATGGTACTTGGACACATGAACAAGGAGGTGGGGTAAGTTACTACTTTGGAGACGCAGGATCAAATAATCAACCTTATGTAGGTCGTGGTAGTTCTGCAATACCTAAAAATAGATGGACTTTAGTAACATCTACAAGAGATATAACAACACAGAAATGGTACATAAACCAAAATAATACTCAAACAACTTCAAACCCCTTTGGTGTGTTAGCTACAACAACTGCAGATTGTTTAATTGGTTATGGATATACTGGAACTTATTGGGCTGGAAAAATGTCAAAAATGATGACTTGGGATAAAGCTTTAACCCCAGATGAAATTAATACTATTTTTTATGGTAGTAGTATTGTAACAGATGGGTTAACATTTGCTATTGATGCCGGTGTTTTAGGATCGTATGAAAGTGGAGATACAACTGCTTATTCCCAAATAAGTACCCCTGGTGTAGGTTTTATAAATGGGACCTTAGGTAATGGGGTTGCTTTTAATAAGAGTAATGGAGGTTATTGGGAGTTTGATGGCGTTGATGATAAAATAACCTTAACTAATAATATTACTGTAGGAAATGGAAATGTAAATTGGTCAGTATCAGCTTGGGTAAAATCAACAACTACTGTAAATGGTTTAGGACAGGGTCCTATAATGACAAATGATGGTTCTGGCCCAGTTTATTCAGTAATGAGTATAAATGCAGGTAAAATTTGTTATTGGACTTATCAATCAAGTGCTTGGGCACAAAAATTAGGTGTGGCAACTGTAAATGATGGGCAATGGCATCATTTAACTTGGGTAAACTATGATAACAGTACAATGGATATGTATGTAGATGGAGTATTTGATAAAAATATTACAAATTCAACATCTGGAAATAATAACCCTTTAGATTCTATTGGCGCTTCTTGGACTGCTTTTTTTGATGGTGAAATTGCATGTCTACAAATGTATGATAGAAAAGCATTATCCCCAGATGAAGTACAACAAAACTATAACACACAAGTAAATAGATTTAATTAAAATAAATAATATGGTAACATACATTATTATAAACATGACTGAAATAGGGTTAGTTGATTTTACCCAAGTCATGCAAACATCAGAAGCAACACTTAGATTATCATTAGATAGTTTAAAAACAGTATTAAAATGGAAAGGTGCAGATCCCTCATTTTTATCAACTTTAAGTTCATACGAAGGTCCTTACACACATGAAGAAATACTAGTAATAATGGATACTACAGCATGGACTGACCCAAATATAGGACCTCATTAATATTTATAATAAAACAAAATGGATTACGATTTTTCAGGGTATAATGCCATAGAAGATATTGAAGATATCAATATATTAAGAACACAACTGGTATCAACAATAGAAAGATATGTATCTGAACCACATGAGGGTATTTATATAGTTGGTAGCTTCTGTTTTAATATAGGTTTATCCGAGGATATAGATATAATATATTGTATTCCTAGAGAGCACCACCACATTAAATACCCTTCTGCAGAGGGGATTGGTTATGATATGGTCAATAGCTTTGCTGAATATGATAACTTACTAACTGAAAAGTTAAACAAACCTATTCAATTAATACCTAATAACTACAAATATTTTTACGACCTTCATCACTCAAATGGTAATTCTCCTCCTTTATTTAATCTAAGTACTTTAGAATGGATTAATAAAGAACATGGGGATGTATTTAATAAAAAATGGTGGGATGGTGAATGGGTAAATAGAGATAACTAATATGTATAACAAAATATATTAAATGGGATTTTTTAGAGGACCAAATTCAACCTTAGTTACTAATGATTTAGTAAATAGTGTTACAACTACTGGAGGTACTATAATGTCCCAAGGAAATACAGGACAAAACGGAGGTTATACTATTACTTTTAGACATGATTTAGGTGGATGTGGTAACCCAGATTCCGGTATTCTTATTTTACTTAAAGATAATTTTTCATGGAATAGGATGTCATTTGATTGGGAAGGTAATGGTATAGCTTCTTGTTGGAGCTTTATGCACACTTCAGGATTTGGGTCTGCTACTGGAACTGTTAATGGTAATATGAGCCCTCTTGATTCTATATGTGTTGATGCAATTATTAACCCCGTTCTTACTTGGGAAGTTCCCGCATATCAATCACATAATAGAGTTTATGCTTGTGATAATAATGCTAATAATTTCTTTAGATTTAACAGCTCTGATTATAAAAAATTTAGAATGTTAAGAACTAGAATTGCTGACACATCAAGTTTAGCTGGAATACATCATGGAAGAAGTTGTAATAGCACTGGTGCTTTTACTATAATTAAAAATATACGTATCTGGTAAAATTATGAAAATAAAAACACACATTGAAAATGGTATAACAATAAACCAAGTCACACTTTCAGAGCAAGATATGGCTTCAATAGTATCAAAAGAACTATCCGATATTTATAACAAAATATTAGATGGGATTTTTTAGAGGACCAAATATAGTTCAGGACAATTTAATAGTATCTTTAGATGCAGCTTCACAAAGATCATACCCTGGTAGTGGAGATGTTTGGTATGATTTAAGTGGTAATGGTGTTAATCTTAACAGTTCAGGCTCCCCTACTTTAGCTACACTAGGAGGAGCAACTTGTTTTAATTTCGATCAAGATGGGGATGTATGGACAGGACCCACTGGAGGTATACCTTCTACTGCTAATACTAATACTACCCAAAGAACATTAGAAGCATGGTTATATCCTGCATCTTCTGAAGTAACAAGTGGTGATAGAGGAACTATAATTCTATTAAATGGGGGAAATGGGAATTATATGTCTATAACTAAAAGTAGTAGACAATTATCTAGTTATTGGTATGGAAAAAACAATAATGGGTACCATCAAGCAGCACCCGCAATTACAAATCAAACATGGAATCATTGGTGTACTGTATGGACTGGGAGTGAACTTAAACAATGGCAAAATGGAACAAAATATACTACTAGTAATATTACAGGTACTAGTACTCGTAATACTAATTTAATAGTAGGTAGAGAAAGTTCAGGTAGACAATATGCAGGAGGAATTGCTATAATACGTATTTATAATAAGGCATTAACTGATAATGAAGCTTTACAAAATTATAACGCACAAAAATCAAGATTCGAAATATAATGTATACAGGACCACACATAATAACAGAAGACTTATTTATAAATTTAGACTTTGGATCCCCAAGATGTCTTAATAATGGACTAACCTCAGTAAAAAATTTAGGCCCTGGAGGAGAAACTTGCAGTGTTGCAAATACTGGAACCGATATTTCTATAGATACTACTACTTTAGCAGACGGTATAAGTTGTTTGAATTGGGTAGGAAATAGTAATGCTTACGTAGATACACCTGATACAGGTAATATGCCCTTATTTTCTTTAGAAAATTGGGTTTATAATATTTCGGGTGGAAATGGCAGACATAGTATGTTTAGGAACTTTTGGGAGATTGTAGGTACTTCAGTTCAATTTTGGAGTTATTCTTTTGATAATGATTATTGGAGAGCATCCGCAAGTAATTTAGTGCCATATAATGAATGGACTCATATCATAACTACATGGGATGGAACCTATATTAGACACTATATTAATGGTGTTTTGTACTATACCCAACCTACGGCTTCAGGGGGAACAAGTGAAAATATGTACCATTTAGCAGGGTATGAAAACAGACATTTTAGAGGTAAAATGGGTTCTTTTAGTTGTTATAAAAAATGCCTAAATCAAGCTGAAGTAACACAAAACTATAACGCTAAAAAAACTAGATTTATATAATGGGAACATTTGGAGGAAGACAATTTGATTCACTACCTAGTTATGGTTGGTACAAAAATGGAACATTAAACCACGGAAGTAATGTTAATTTTACTTGGGGTGCTTATAATGCAACCGGTGGACCAAATAATGATCCATATCTACAAGTAACTGGGGGAGGTGGTGGTACATCTTTTTCCACAGACTTTATAGAAATAGAAGACACATCATATAATTACCAGGCACTAATTTCTGTAAAAACATTTTCGAATGATTCAAATGGTAACCCAGCAGGAGGACATATTGGTTTTGCTACATATGATGAAAATTATGAATTTATTGATTTAAGAAATTGTGGTGGAATTGGTAATACAACATTAAGTAGACCACTAGCTGTGGGTGATGATAAAGCATATATAACAAGCAACAGTAGTTGGTACACTGGAAATACTTACTATTTTAAAACGTTTTGTTTATACCCTGCAAACTCTCCTTATTCCACCCCTTATGAGTATACTAGAATAGGATTCCAAATCGGTGGTTTATACACACAAGATGGAGGCCCAACTTTAACAGGTAATGGTGATTATGAAGTAGACTTAAAAAATTCTGGTAACGGTGATATAACAATGCCTAATTTAGGTTATGGAACATTACCCATAGGTACTCCTGTAATGAACGGTAGAGCAGGAGGAAGTTATAATTATGCCTTTGGTGCACCTAATTACCCTTCAGATTGGGGCCAACTCAATACTGGTGTATGGTCAGGAGAAAATAGAAATAGCGGAACACCATTTAGATACGCAACTAAATATATAAAATTTATGATATTAAAAAATTATAACCAGAGAACAGGCCCTAACAATAGTGTTTGGGGTGCTTCAAACATATTTTTTGGTAGAGTTGTAGGTAATAGAACATATGAAAATATAATATAATATGAGTCACATAATAGTAAGCGAATCAATTGAAAATGATGGAACATCATCTTTTGAAAATACACTCTTTAGTAATGGTGAAGATGTTTGGGTACCTTTATCGGGTTCTATTCATTAAAATTAATATAAAAATATTTTAACAATAATGCGCGGGAGGCTTGGCTACCCGGGATATCTTTCGTATCTTCACGTGTTCGAATGAATCGAGCGATTAAAAACAATAAAGGTTATGTTTCACACTTATGTTAATTTCGAAAAAGAATTATTAGTTACAGTTGATTTCACAAATGGTTTTCATACTAGAATTGCTGAATGGTTAGAATTATACCATAGGGATTTATATTATAATATTGGATTTCAGTTTGAAGGAAAAATTACAGTTGACCCAGATTACTTAAAAATTAGTGGAGATAATGGTTTTATTATTTTAACCCCAGTTGTTATTCAAGAAATTTAAAAACAATGCGCGGGAGGCTAGGCTTCCCGGGCTATCTTTCGTATATTTACGTATAAGTTAATAATTAAAAATCAAGGTTATGTCAGAACAAGAAGTTTATTTTCAAGAGCAAGAGTTTAAGAGGTTTGAAACTATTATGAATACTCAAGAGTATTTAACAAAAGAGGAATACGATTTTTGTTTCGCTTATGATAAAGATATTAGAAAAGATACTACTTTTGTAGGATTGTCTGAAGGTAATACTTACTTGAACTTAAACGTGTATAGTGAACATGACCATGAAAAACGTGGGGAAGATGATGTTAATAACGATTTACCATTTTAATTATGAAAAAAGAATTATATATAGTAAGTTTATACCCGTATAATGATGTGTATCAAGTTTGTGATAGAATAGATGATTCTGTCTTATTCCAGGGGAGTCAAGAGGATTGTAAAAAATATAAACGTAAAAATAAATAAAGGTTATGAAAAAAATATTATATCTACACGGTTTAGAGAGCTCACAAGGAGGTTCAAAAGTTGAATTTTTAGCAAGTAAGGGTGCGGTTTATGCCCCTAGTATGAATTATGAAAGTTTAAACTTACATGAATTTATCCTTACTTTAGGTATGCCCGATTTAATTATCGGTTCTAGTATGGGTGGTTATGTTGCCGATGTTATTGGTTCAAGATTAGGAGTTGATGTTTTATTATTTAATCCTGCTTTACATAGTAGAACAATTCCGGTAAATCATGAACATTATAGTAACCAATATAAACGTACAATTGTTTTAGGTACATTAGATAAAGTTATTGATCCTGAATTAACAAAAAAATTATGGTCTGTTGCTGGTAATGTAGCTAAATATGAAGATATTGAAGGGATGGGACATAGAACGCCACTTGGGGTATTTATTGATATGTATAATAAACATGCTTAATTATGATTAAATTAATAGATCTATTAAATGAAATAGATATTCCCAAAAACACTTGGAAACCAATCTCATCAAGTGAACTTAAAGATGTAGAAGATGACATCCTAGATTTAATTCAAAATGCTTATGCACCCATTGGCGGTCACCCTAACTATAAAACAGTAAAAGACTTAGCTGGGTCAGATTATGAAATTATTAATTTGGACGATGACCCAGACATAGATGCAGTTACAGTAACAAAACAAAGAGCTGGTGGTACTAAACACGTTGGTATGGGGCATGATGGTACTAGCCCAGGTAAAAGAGCTGCTATAGGTCAGACAATAAAAGATTTAAGTAAACAAGGGGTATACATTGAAGCCTCAGGTAAAATGGCTGACATACTATCTAAAGCAAATGTAACACAAGTTACAGACGAAGATACGATCCTTAAAGTACTAAAAGGTAAAAAAATAGAAACGCATAGTAATGGTTCATATACTCGATACCTTGGAGGGAAAAAATACACAAAATTAATGTTCGGAAAACCAACAATATGATAAGTTTAATACAATTATTAAGAGAAGCACAAGAAGGCCCAAAAGCTATCATTTTAGCAGGAGCACCTGGAGCAGGTAAGGGGTATGTCCTTAAGGGTTTAGATTTAAGCGGTTTAAAGGTTTTAAATTTAGACAATAGGTATATTGCTATGCTTAAACAAGCAAATGTATCCTTAGATTTAAAAAATGCAACCCCTGAAGAAAGAAGCCAACAAGCAATTTCAATGGCCTCCGCTAATAAAGAATTTAAGGGGGATATTACTAGTACAATCATGGGTAAAGAATCATTCGTACTAGATGGTACAGCAGCTTCCGTTAAATCTACCACTACACTAAAAGCAGAACTAGAAGAAGCAGGATATGATGTATTTATGCTCTACGTTTATACTGATTTAGAACGTTCACTTAAACAAAACCAAGACAGGTTTGATAAATCAGGTGGTGAGGATAGAAGTTTAGCCCCAGCCATTGTATTACGTACTTGGGCAGGTGTAACTAAAAACTATGATATATATAAGTCTATGTTTGGTAATAATTTTATATCAGTTGCTAATACCTTAGAAGATGAAAAATTAGATGATTTAGATGCCATTGTAGATAAATACTTAACACCATTTAACCCTAAAGGTACAAAACCTAAAGATGCTAAGGCACAAGCTAGATCTGATAAAAATAAAGAAAAATTAAATACAGAAATCACAGCCTTACTACAGGATGATGTTGTAATGAATATAGTAAACAATTCAGTTTCTAAAGAAGAAGCACAATCAAAAATAAAAACATTTTTATCCTAATGAGCTTAGTTAACGAGATGATAAAGGGTTTACTCCCTGAGGACGAAAATAAAAAAGTAGTAGCAGTATATGGTGGTGGTTTTAAACCACCCACAGCCGGTCATTTTGAAGTTGCACAACAAGCACTTAAAGAAAACCCAGATATAGATGAGTTTATTATATTAATAGGAGGTAAAGAAAGAGATGGAATTTCACCTGAAGAGTCTTTATTAATATGGGATATCTATAAACAATACCTACCAATTAAAGTTAGAATTGAATTAAGTCCGAAACCCCCAATACAAGCTATATATAATTATGCTAAAAACCACCCTGAAGAAACAGTACTTTGGATTATAGGGGCTAGAGAAGGTAATGATGATGATTTTAAAGACATATCAAGTAGAACTACATCATTGGATAAATATCCGAATATGGATTTACGTGTCATAATAACTCAAGGTGGTGTATCTGGTACTGCGGCAAGAAATGCTTCAAAAGTTTCTTTAGAAAAATTAAAACCCATGTTACCATCTGAATTAAAAGATGAAGAAGTAGAAGAGGTATTTAATATAATTAGTAGCGTTGTAAAGGAACAACTAAACGAAAATGCATCATATTCCCAAAACATAGATATATTTGATAAAATAGATTTATTAACTAAACATATGATACGCAAGGGTATGAATATAGAACCCTTACCAACTCTAGAATTAATTAATGGTGATTCAGAAAACGCTAAAGAATTTTTAGGTAAAACAGCTTATTACGACCCAAATGAACAACATATAGTATTATACACTGAAGGCAGACACCCTAAAGATATAGTACGTTCGTATGCACATGAAATGATCCATCACATACAGAACTTAGAAGACCGTTTAGGTGATATATCTGGTACAAATACAACGGAAGATGATAACTTAGATAAGTTAGAACAAGAAGCAAATTTAAGAGGTACAATGACATTTAGAAATTGGACTGATAGTTTAAATGAAGCAATTGTAGGTGATAAAATCGAATGTGATAACTGTGACTGGAGTTGGGATATTGTAAGTGGGGGTAATGATTTATTTGTGTGTCATAAATGTGGACACGATAATGAGCCAATAAATGAAAAAAAAAATAAAGACCCATTTGGTTTAAATGCGTATGCACGTGAATTAGCAATGGGGTTAGAAGAAAACGAAAAGGTTATGGATTATAAAATTTATTGTGACATGGACGGCGTATTAGCCGACTTTGAAAGTGGGTATGAAGAATTAACTGGTATTGACCTTAAAGGTGAATTTAAAAAAGGAGACGATTTTTGGGATCCTATTAAAATAGCCGGTGTAGGTTTTTGGGCGGGTTTAAAATGGATGCCTGGAGGACAAGAATTATGGGATTATTTAAAACCATTTAACCCACAATTACTATCAGCACCATCACGTGAACAATCCTCTAGGATAGGAAAACATGTTTGGGTAAAACATAAAATACCAGGTACAAAATTAATATTACGCTATGCTAGTCAGAAGCAACAACTAGCAACACCAGAATCAATATTAATAGACGATAGACAAATTAATATAGATCAGTGGGAGGCTGCAGGAGGAATTGGTATATTACATACTAGCACAGCTAACACAATTCAACAGTTACAAAAATTAGGTTTATGAGTCAAAAAGCACAAGGATTAAATAGGGAATTTTCTGAAAAAGACATCCAAAGGATGAGAAATCTAGTTCAGGGGAAATATGGAGAAAAAAATGAAGCAAGTGTAGGGTATAGTAAACCAGATGACTTCTATAAAGAGGGGGATGTTTGGGAACATGATGACCGTACTTGGACTATTAAAGAGGGGATTAAACAAAATGTTACGAAATTAGACAAAGCTAAAAAGGCGCACAATATGCCTTTATTTTGCCCTAAATGTAAGGATTTAATGAAAAATAGAAACGATAAAGAATTCTATAAAATTCATAAAACTTGTTTTAGATGTGTTGTCTTAACAGAAGATAAACTAAAAAGGGAAGGTAAGTTTGATGAGTATCAACGTAAAATAAAAAATGACGAAATCGATAACAAGATTACAGATTTTAAAGCATATGTTAGGGATAAATTAAATGAAAAAAATGATTTTATTACTGAAGCAGGAGATATAGAAAAATGGAGAGGTAATATAAATGAGGAACAAGTTGAAGACCACGTTTCAACCGTTATTGAATACTTAGAAGGATTAAAAAAATAATATTTAATTAAAAAGTATATATTTATAACAAATAGATAATATTATGACTG
>ENA-ORXF01002610-ORXF01002610.1-marine-metagenome-genome-assembly--contig:-NODE-2610-length-10614-cov-2.980450_pt1 | contig 10614 bp, 6 predicted proteins | sample MGYA00237864_ERZ511476 | MGnify/ENA primary metagenome ERZ511476 (study PRJEB26306, sample SAMN06343908) | marine metagenome | isolation source: coastal waters | place: Atlantic Ocean: West Antarctic... | reverse complement strand
TTAGTTTCTATAAGATATTTGTATAAAATAATGAGACCTACAAGCACAATACCTGCATAAATTATAAAAGTTGTGGCTGCTCCAAAAATGTCCATTTCTAATGGGAATAAATATTGAACTAATGCACTAACGGTACTTGAAATTAAAGCAAATAAAGGAATTGCTACTCCACGATTAGAAATTGGAAAAATCTCTGAAAGCAGCACCCACATAATAGGCCCTATAGAAAAATTAAAAGCTGCAATGAAAGTTAAAATACTTAATAGTATTAAAATTGCATTCATATGTGCAGTTTCTTTAAAGATTAAACCAGAGTTATCTCTAGCAGACTCTACTCCAAGAATTTCAGTTAAAGACTTTTTGAAGGCAACATCACTTTTAAATTCTTTTCCAACAATATCATTTAACTTTTCTATGTTTGGAATATCTTTCATTTTAACAATAGCATCTTTAGTTACTTGGTATGTTGCTTGTTTAAACCCGTAAGAAACGGTTGATATACTTATAATAATCAAAATTAAACCACCAATTACTAATGGTCTACGACCAAATTTATCAATTAAAGACAATGAAATCAAAGTAGCGACTAAACCAATAACACCAATCCAAATGGTACTAGAAAATGCTGCATCTGTTCCTAAACCTAATTGCTCAAACATAGTTGGAGCATAGATCATAACTGCATTCATACCTGTAAATTGTTGAACAACAGCTAATGTTAAAGCTATAATTAAAACGATTCTCGTTTTACTACTAAAAATCTCTTTTAACTGCCCCATTGTTGAAGAATTGCTACCAACTGAACTTTCTAAACTATGAATCATCTGTTGAACTTGTGGATCAATTTTATCTTCTGGATACACTTTTGATAACGATTTTTTTGCATCATCAATTCTACCTTTATAGACTAACCAAGCTGGACTTTTTGGAATTAAAAACAATAATAAAAACCATAAAATAGCAGGAACTATTTCTATACCAAGCATCCATCTCCAACCAGTTTCAGCTAGATTCAAATCTTGTACCCATTGTAAATCGGATCCCATTTGTTGTAAAATCCAATAATTTATTAAATAGGCTGCTGTAAAACCAATTCCCATATTTATTTGTAATGTAGATACCAATTTACCTCTCTGTTCTGCTGGTGCAATTTCACCAATGTACATAGAAGCTAAAGTAACAGAGCTAAAGGCTAATCCTCCTAAAAATCGAAACCAAAATAAGGATAAAAATGATGGAGCTAAAGCAGAACCAACTGCAGAAACTATATAAAATATTGCGATAATTTGTAGCGTAAGCTTTCTTCCAAATTTGTTTGCTGAAAATGCTGTTAGAGGTAATGCTATTAATACTCCAATACCTGGTGCTGAACCAATTAAACCAACTTGTGAAGCCGTTAAATTAAATTCTTGTATTATAAATTTAAATCCTCCAGAAATTAATACAGCATCTAAACCAAAGACAAACGACCCTATAGCTACTATAATAGCATATAAGAATGCATTTTTTGTATATTTATTCATAGTTGTTAATTATTTTAATTAATTATGAGTTGAAAAGTATCGCTTTTTTTAAACTTTTATTAATTACCAATTACCACTTTATTGTTAGTATTTACCCTCTTTTCTAAAATTTCTCCATTAGAATATTTCACTTTAACTTTCACTGATTTTGTGCAATTTCCTAAACCAAAATGAACAAAATTATTATGATTCAATGAATATTGTGATGCTGATGCACCAACTCTTTGCGTTTGTGTATTTCCGCAAGAAGAAATTGTTACCAAAGCGCCTAAAGGAGAAATATTTCCTTTTTTAGAATTTTTTACTTCAACAGTTATAAATTTATTATTATTTGAAGATTCATTTTTAAACAAATGCCATTTTGCTCTTTCGTCTCCAACAACCACATCTATAACTCCATCTTTATTGTAATCTAAACTTTCTACAGCCATTCCTATACCGCCTAAATCTTTGGTAATAATATTATGACTTTCTGTTCGATTAAAACTAGATTTACCATTATTTAAATATAGAATAGATTCGTTTTCGAAAACTAATTCTCCTCTTCTAATCACCAATAAATCTTTGTAACCATTATTATCATAATCTGCAACAGTAACTGCCATTGTATATTCTTCGAGTTCTAAATTTGCTTTTTTAGTAACATCAATAAATTTTGATTTTCTATTTTCTAACAAAATATCTTTTGGTCCTTTCGATATTTTTTTTGCATTGTAATTTTTTACATTATGAACAACACCGGTTGCTGGTGCCCAAAGAAAGCCACCAATTCTCCATTTTTTATTTCCTACATAACCAATATACCAACCTTTTTTTTCTTTATAATCTGGGTTGTCAGGAAAACCTAAAGCATCACTCATAACTAGATTGATATCTTTTCCTGAATGTGTTTCTCCTTTAAATTCATAATCATAAGAAGCTTCACCAATATAGAATGTATCATTATTTGGCCATTGAGACTGTAAATTTTGCATTTCTAAAACTTCTCCAGAAACAAAATCATCTAGTTTTAATTCTCCTCTTTTAGAGAAAAATCCTAAATCTTTGGTTTCTTTATTATAGAAAGTATCTCCTTTTTTAAATTCAGATCCTCTTGTAAAATACAGATCCATATCGCCATCATTATCATAATCTATTTCTGCAATGGTGGTAACTTCATCAATATCAAAAGGAAATATTTTTTTGGTAACATTTGTAAACGTTAAATTACCTTTTCCTTGATATGCGATTACATTTTCGTGACCATATAAAATAATATCAATAATATTATCATTATTAAAATCTGTCAATAACGTTTTTTGTCCGTTTACTTTACTTGCTGGCAAGGTTGAGTGTAAAATTAATTCTCCCGCCCCATTATTTTCATACACATAATTCTCACTTGCTCCTTTTTTTGCTCCATCAGGAAAAGCGAAGTTTAGCAAATCTAAATCACCATCGTTATCTAAATCTACAAACTTTACAGTTCTACCTCTCATTAAAGCTAAAGGCTCTTTGAAATCTGCCATTGGAATAAATTCTCTTCCTTTTACTTTGTATATTTTAGAGTTTCTTGCATTACTTCCAGAACCTCCACCTCTCGACATAATTACTTCTAAATGACCATCATTATCGAAATCTCCTACAGAAATCCCATGTAAATCGCCCATGATAATGTCATAAGGTTTTGCAAATTTTCCTTTGTTGTTCCACTGAACTTGAATACCAAAACCATGATCGTTTATCAATAAATCTGGATAACCATCTTTGTCTAAATCTGCAACAACAGGTGAATCCCATTTTCTTAAATCCTTTTCTTGTCTTGGAAATTCTTTAAAAATTTCTTTGAAAGTAGTTTGTGAATTTAAGTTGAAATTGATAAAAGTTATTAAGACTACTAAAGCTATTTGAAAATAATTTTTCATGACTCTCATTTGTGTTTTTTTTAAGTTAAATATTAACTTTTATGCTTTCTTTATTTTTTTTCTTTGCTAAAACATTAAAATACCTTTTAAGCGTAATTCCTTCTCCAATTTCAATGGTATAAGAGCCTAATGCTACTACTTTTGGTTGATAAAATTTCCCTTTAGTTCTAACAGAAGACACAATTTCTCTGGTTGCACTTTTTCTTATAGTAACTACTTGATTTCCTTTTGACAATTCTAATGTTGGAAGTAAAAATGATTTTCTAGGGTTAAAATTATCAAATTGAGAAATTGTAATTGGCCAACCTTTATACTGTTTGGCATTAGGATCCGTAATATCTACATTTCTTGCCCAACAATCGAAAGTAATAGTTCTGTTTGGTTTGTTATATTTAACAACTCCAAAACCTGCAACTCTAGTAGATAATTTTCCTCCTACTTTTATTTCTTCAGCAGAAGGATTTCCAACTGCCTTTACAGTTATTTTATTTTGAAAACCATCTAAAAAATCTCCTGTATAATTAGGTGTGTTTTTTTCTCTATTCTCTCCTGGTTTTTTTGGATCCCACCAACGCATCCAAAAGTTTGCAATTGCTGGGGTTACAAAAGAATAACTTGCATCTCCCCAATCATCAATACCATGTTTAACAAAAGTTGCTAAATGTTGATCTCCACCAATCATTGGAGAAAAACTTTTTCTTATTACGGCTAAAGCTTTGTTTCTACCAGATTGTGGCCAACCATTAGTATCAAAATCAGCAATAATCTCTCTATCATGTTTACCAGTATAATTGTTTACCATTGCAAAAACACTTTGAGTTAACACAGTTTTCATTTCAGCGTTTTTCCAATCTGTTGTCCAGTGTTCTAAAAATTTTAATTGACGTTCGCCTAAAAGTTTTGCATTTGGAATGTCTAATTTTTTAGTATCAATAGTTGGATCAAAAATAGCATCCTTTGTTCCGTTTGGAAAAATGTCTGGCGCATATTTAGGTAAATCTAATAAGCCAGACTTAAACTTTCTGTCTTCTAAAATTGCAAAACTGATTCCTCCCCAATTTAAATCTGTGTAATAAACACCAATTCCTTGACCTATTGATGTAGAATCAAATGCATCTGGTAAGTGACTTGTTTGTGCTCTTTCTACTTCTTTAACATATGCTGCTGGTCTATAATATCCACCAGAACTACCTCCTAAAGTTTTCGCCTTTTTACCATTAGCTCCCCAAATATTTCCTTGTCCAACGTCATGATCATCAACAATACAAATTGTAGGCGTATTTCTAATAATTTCGCTAAAATCTTTACCGAATTTTAACCAATATAAATAGTGTTGTGCATGATCATACACCTGATCTCCAGAAAAGAATAATAAATCTGGTTTTAGCTTTTTAAGATTGTCAACAATATCTGTTCTAGGAATATCTCCTCCATGTCTAGGATAAATAGAATTACAAGTTAAAGCGGCTAAAATAAAATCTTCTTTATGAATTGGGTTTTTACGAATAATTCCTTCATAAAAAGCTTTGTTATTATGAACAACTCTATAGTTAGCTTCTTTAGTATCATCCCAATCATCAATTCTAAAAAGCGAAGTATAACCAGGGTATCTTATAGGTGCTTGTGCTTTTTCAACCCATATACCATTTTCTTGAATTTCTAAAGTGGCTTCAAAAGGCTCATAGTTTTTAATCGGATAAAATTGAGCTGTCATTTTTACTGTTTTTTCATGAACAGTATACATAGCAAAAGCAATTCTATCTTCAGCCTTTAAATTTTTTGGTAAAGATAATTCTTGACCAATACTATTAAACGAAAGAATAAAAAAGAATACAGTTATAAAAAAGGTAGCTTTCATACTTAATTAATTGTTCCAAACAACTGGTATAAAAACCGTCATTTCAGCTTGTCCTCTATTGCTCCAAGCAAAATAAGGTACTAATTGAGTTTTATGCGATTTAAAAACTGGTTTCGAAACTGTCTGATACATTTCATCAGTTTTATCACTTCTTAATAAAAGTTCCGTTTCTATTACTGTTACTCCATCTAAAAAATCATCTTTATGAACTGCTTTTAAAGGAGAGTTTCCATTTAAATACACGTCTAAAATTGAGGTGTTTTTTGGTAAATCTGGAGTTTCTATTGCATACACAATTGGTCCTCTTTTAACTGCTAATTGATTTCTAACTTCTTCAATTCTATTATGTCCTTCAATAAAAGTAGGTTCCATAGGCATGTCTAAAACAATAACATCTCCTGCTTTCCAAGTTCTATTAATGTTTGCAAAATTACCTGGGTTTATTTCAACACCTGCATCTTTATCATTTATCTTTAATGTACTTCCTAATGCCCATTTTGGAATTCTAATTTTTAGATCGAAAGCAGTGTTCTTACATTCATCAATAGTTATTTTAACCAATCCTTTCCAAGGATAATCTGTGTCTTGAGATAATTTAAAAGGAGAACCATCTAACATTGTTGTATCTAAATTGTTTCCACCGAATAAAACAACAGCAACGCCATTTTCTGATAAATTATATGCCCAACCAGAAGTTTTACAAATGGTTCTTACCAAATTTGGCGGACAACAAAAACATTCTAAATAAGGTTCTCTTTCTGGGCTTTCTGTAGAACTATCGTGCATTCCGTATTCTCTAGAACCGTTTACCATTCTTAATGGATTTGAATAGAAATAATCTTTCCCTTCCAAACTAATTCCTGATAAGCCACTATTGTATAAAACTAATTCTATAATGTCTGCGTAACGAGATTCTTCTTTAATTCCCATCATTCTGCTACTAAACATTGCGTTGCATAAATTTGCACAAGTTTCGTTATAGGCAGTCATATTTGGCATCATATACGCATCTATAAAACCTTCTTCAATGGTATCTAAATTGGTTGATGCTCCATGATGTGCTTGTCCCACTGCGCCTGTTACATACATTTTTTTGCCTGTAACGTTTTCCCATAAGATATCTAAAGTATCAATTAATGCTTGTTCTCCTGTTTCTGCATATACATCTGCTGCACCGGCATAATAATACAAGGCTAAAACTGCGTGACCAACTGCTTCTGTAGATTCTCTAAATGGTGTTCTTTCTTGCACCATATCTCCAATAGGATAACCAATTGTAGTAGATTCGTGCTTAATTTCGTAAGTTCCTCTTCTGTTGATAAACTTTTCTGCAAGTTTTAAATATTTTTTGTCTTTTGTAGTTCTGTACAATTCAACTAAACCCATTATTTGCGTTTGATTGAAACCAAAACGTGCATAATGTTTGGTGTCTGGCATAAAATAAGCGTGTAGTAAATTCGCCATTTTAATAGCAATATCTAAAAAGTTAGTTTGTCCAGTAATTCTAAAATGTACAGAAGCTGCAATAAATAAATGTCCGAAATTATACATTTCGTGGTATTTTCTATTTTCAAATCTGTCTGCACCATCTGTTATTTGAACGTGTGTATGAATATAGCCATCTTCTTCTTGAGCACACCCAATAAGTGCAATATATTCATCTAATTCTTTTAAGATTGATGCATCTTTATTAAGACCATAAATGTAGGTTTTGGCTTCCATAAATTTGAAAAAATCTCCATCATGCCAATAAAAACCTTTATGTTCTCCTTCTTTTTCTCCAGCTGCAATTTTGAAGTTATTTAATCCATGACCAATATCGCCACATAATAAATCTCCCATATAAGGAAGCATTATATCTGCTGCAGTTTTTACTTTTTCTGACCAAAAACCAGCATTCCATTTACAATCACCAAAATTGATGCTTTTTAATTTTACAAACGGACTCTCTGAAGTATTTGTAATTGCTTTATTATGGATGTTTGAAATTGTACTCATTAAATATGATTTTTTATATTTTAGAATAAAGGCCACACAGATTTTAAAAACCTGTGAGCTCTGACTAATTTTTAAATTTAATTCTTTTTTATTTGAATATCATCAATATAAAATTTAGCTGCTCTTGTTTTTGGCAAATCTTTTTTATTGACTTCTATTGAAATTGCATCATTTATAGCAGATGCTTCTGTTCTAGATATTTTAGATTCAATGGTTATCCATTCTCTTCTTGGTAAACTTCTAATACTATCAAAAGTAACCTCTAATTTAGGGTTTTGTAAAACGATATTAATTTTATCTGCAACCACACCTTGATCTAACCAAACTTTAGCAGATAATGTAAATTCTCCAGCTTCTAATTTTAAAGAACCTTCTGGTGCCATTGCAACGGCTTTATCTACCTCTAAACTTTCAGTTTTACTAAAACCAGCAAACTTTAAACTGTTTACACCTTTGTGATAATCTCCATAAGCAATTGATAAATATTTTTCTGAACCACCATCTATTGTCCAGAATTTCTGATAATCATCTGGTACAGAACTTTCTGGTAATAATGTTAATGGTCTAGGGTTTTCTTCAAAAAGAATAGGCCCTTCAAAACCATAAAAAGCAGCATCTTTTGCTAACAAATTATCAGAAGGTTTTTGCCAAACTCTCATGTATTCAATTTCGAAATCTACAGGTAATTCTTCTTTGTCTGGTAAACCTAACCAAAAGAATATCTCTGAATCTAACCAGATTTCCATAGGATTATTCAAAACAAAAGAAGTACCTAATTGGTCTTGAGTAAAATGACGAATCATTTTTCCATCAATAAATAATTTTAAATAATCTACACCCCATTCTGCGCCATAAACATGAAAATCATCGGCAGTTCTAAAATCTAAATTTTCTACGTGATTAAATATTTTTGTTGGTCTTTTTGCTGGTGGACTCCAATCATGAGCAGTTGCTAAATAAGAATCTTCTCTGATATTTCCTTTTTTGTTTTTAGGATTCCCCATCAACTCATAAATATCTAATTCTTGTTCGTGACCAATTGCCCAAAATGCACCAGTAATTGCTGCATTACCAACTTTAGACTTTACTTCCATATAACCATACAAAAAACGTTTGTTGGTTAAAACTCCTGCAGTTGTAATTGGCATTGCTGTTCCGTCTTTATAAATACCATATTTAGACGAACCCATGTTACCATCTGCATAACTCTCTTTTATGAAAGGATAATCTGGTTCCCAGGCAGTTTTTAGCTTTAGTTTACCATCTGAAACACTTACATTTTTAGCTACAAATTGAGAAGGAGCACGTCCTTTCCAAATATAATAGTTATCATTTCGACCTTCCACAAACCACTTTACAGTGTCTATTTCTGTTCCTTTAAACTCATCACTTAAATCATTATTTAAAACCCAACCTCCAGAGTTTTCTTGATCAGAAAAAGGCATTGGTGTTGTGATTTCTGTTTTAGCTTTATCTTCCGTTTTTTGTTGACAACTTACATTTGTAAGCGTTAATAACCCGAATAATGCGATAAAAGTATACCTCTTAAATTGTATCATTATATTATATTTTAATTTACTAGTTCTTTTTAATTTCAATATCGTCAATATATAATTTAGCAGCCTTTGTTTCTGGTAAATCTTCTTTTCTAATTTCTATAATCATTCCATCATCTTTTGCTGATACTGCTATTCTAGAAATTTTCTGTTCTATAGTTAACCATTCTTTTCTTGGTAATTTCTTTAATCCAGAAAAAACTAAATCAGCTTTAGGATTCATCAAAGAAACGTGAATACTATCTGTAATTCGACCTTGGTCTAGCCAAACCTTCATTGACAATGTATACTCTCCTGCTTCTAGTTTTAAAGAACCTTCTGGTGTTTTAACTGTAACTTTTGCAACATTTAAAGAATCATTTTTTCCATATCCAAAAAACTGTAATGCTTCTACACCACTTGCATAATGTCCTTCCGTAATTTTTAAATATCTTTCTGAACCTTCACTAAATAGCCAAAATTTTTGATAGTGATTTGCTTCTGAATCTTCTGGAACCATTGTTAAAGGTCTTGAATTTTCTTCAAATAAAATCGGTCCTTCAAAACCATAAAAAGCTTTGTCTTTTGCTAATAAATTATCTGATTGTTTTTGCCAAACTCTTACATATTCAGCTTCGAAAGTTGCTGGTAATTCTTCTTTATGAGGAATACCTAGCCATTTAAAAATTTCTGAATCTACCCAAATTTCCATCGGATTATTTAAAACCCAATCTGTACCTAATTCATCTTGTGTAAAACCACGAACAAATTTACTATCTCTATAAATTTTTAAATAATCTTCGCCCCATTCTACTCCGTAAATATGAAAACTATCAGAAGTTACGTAAGGTAGTATTTCATCATAACCAAATACTTTTGTTGGTCTTGTAGATGGTGGACTCCAATCGTGAATTGCAGTTCTATTTGTATATTTATCAATTGAGCCTTTTTTAGCAATTTTTGGAACTGCCAATTGCTCATACATATCTAATTCTTGCTCAAAACCAATTGCCCAAAATGCGGCGGTCATTGCTGCGTGTGGGGCTTTCGATTTTATTTCCATATAGCCATTTAAAAACCTCTTTTTACTTACAATTGCTGCAGTTGTAACTGGTAAAGGTTTGCCTTTGTGAACGCCATAGGTATCGTTATTTTTACCATCTGCATAACTTTCTTTTGCAAAATTATACGTTGGTTCCCACTGCGTTTTTAATGTTAATTTGCCATTTCCAACAACAACATTGTGTGAAGCATATTGTGAAGGTGCTCTCCCTTTCCAAATATAATAATCGCCATTTTGCCCTTCTACAAACCATTTTGTGGTGTCAATTTCTGTTCCTTCAAATTCATCAGAAATTTCTTCATTTAAAACCCAACCTTCTTTATTATCTAAATCAGAGGCAGGGTAAAACTTAGAAACAGGAATTTTAATTTCATCTTCTGTTGACCCTGTATCTGTGCAATTATACCCTAAGAATAAAAGCAAAACCAATAAGATTTTATAAATAATTTCTCTATTTAATTTATATTTTTTTTATTTATATTATTGGTAGTTTTAATATATTATTTTAAATAGATTTATTACGTTTGCGTGATTTTTTTGATTTGGTTTTTTACTATTTTTGATACATCTACCTGTTATGGGATTGCATATTTTGCCTTTTTCTTTACATTCCTTATTTTTTTTATCAGTACACTTACTTGACATTTATTCTAATAATATAAAACATATTAAATCATCCCCCATCATAATATCATAATATTTTATATGTTTTTTTGGAACTATTCCTGTGTAA
>ENA-ORXF01002608-ORXF01002608.1-marine-metagenome-genome-assembly--contig:-NODE-2608-length-10616-cov-2.919537_pt1 | contig 10616 bp, 11 predicted proteins | sample MGYA00237864_ERZ511476 | MGnify/ENA primary metagenome ERZ511476 (study PRJEB26306, sample SAMN06343908) | marine metagenome | isolation source: coastal waters | place: Atlantic Ocean: West Antarctic... | reverse complement strand
GAAATTGATCAGGCTGGCGATCACCTGAAGATTGTTCTTCACGCGATGATGCACTTCGCGGGTGAGCTTGGTCTGTCGGACGACACTTTCGGCAAGCCCCGCCTCGTGCTGTGCGACGGTTTCGCTGATCGAGCGGAAGGTCTGGCCCAGGTCACGAATCTCGTAGGCGGGCAACGCACGGAATTCGCCGGGATCGATGATCTCGCCAGGCTGGTAGGAAGCGACACTTTTGCGGAGTTGGCGCAGTGGACGGATCAACAGGCGGTCGACAACGAACCAGCCGATCCCCGCCGCTGCGGCCCACATCATCAGCGGGAGCAACAGCGCAATGATCAGCGAATAGGTGATCGGTGCGCTGTGAATGCTGGTGCGCAAACGCAATGTGCCGACACCCACCGACGTCTGCGTTGTTTCCATCCGGTCGAGCGGCCCGACGGTGGGAATCGTGGCGAGCTGCAGCGTGCGCTCGCCATCGACGAGGGCGCTCGCGAATGGAAAGGCGCGGCTGGATGGCGTTGCCAGTTTTGCAATGAAGGCCCGGGGAAAGAATACTTTGCCAAGCGCGCCATTGGCGTCGCCGCGGATCGCGAGCAGTAGGCCTTGTCCGGGGACGACCTTTGCGCCGACTTTCTCATTTGGCGGGATATCGACGGTCATCGGGATTGGATCGCCGCACAGCAACGCCCCACGACGGTTGAAAATCGCGAAGCGTGTTCCGCGGTCGGCTTGCTCGGCGAACACGCCCCGCACGCGCGCGCAGCTGGGGGCATCGCCGGGATCTAGCTGTAAGACGTTTACGGCCGAGCGGAGCGCGTTGGTGTCCCCGACGATCTCGATGGCGATTGATCGCGCGCTTTCGTCAGCCGCGACGCGCAGACGCGCGCGCGCCTCTGCGTCGGCAAACCGATTGTTCTGGAGAATGGCGACGATGGCGATCAGTGCGAGCGGCAGCAGTGCCGCGCTAAGGATCATGAAAAGCTTGGCACCGGTCGGCAGCCGCGAAAGGCGCGACGTCGCCGCGCGACTTGATGCGCTTGTCGAGCCAGAGGCCGCACTGTCGACGTACGGTGAATCGGTAACGGTCGTCGCAAGGTCCGGCGACGCGGGCAGGCCGGTCATGCGGTGATCAGGCGAGCTTGTTCAACAGGTCGAGCATCTCGTCGGGCACGCTTTCGTCGACGGTACGCTGATAGGCGGACCGCAGCGCGGAACCCATATCTCGATCCTTGCTCTGAATCCTCGCCGGGGGTGTACGCTGTTCCGTCGTCTTGTCCTTGTCGCTGGCCAATTCCAACTGCCCCCATTCGGCCCAATGCGCATCGGGCCTGAAAAATTGTGTCGATTTACGTGCGCCAATGCAGCTTAGCGTACAATGCAGACCCGTGAAACCAAAGTCGCGCTCGATGGTTCCATCACCGTGCGAAAAACCTCCGCCCGTGCAGGGTGGCGTGTCGATCGCTTCGACAATCACCGTTGCAATGCGGCCGCCCTCCGCACAGATGGGGCGGTATTCGCTTACACCAGGGAGTATCTAAGGCTCATGTCGCTCGGACAGCAACTCGCCCCGCACCTGCCGTTCCTGCGGCGTTACGCCCGGGCGTTGACCGGCAGCCAAAATCAAGGCGACAAATATGTGCGCGCCACGCTCGAAGCGATCGTCGGCGCGCCCGACCAGTTTCCGAACGACGTCGACCCGCGGCTTGGCCTTTACCGAATGTTTCAGGGGATCTGGACGTCAGCGAATATCGACGGCCCCGAGATGACCTCTGCCAGCGACATCGACGGTGTCGAGGCGGTTGCGCGTGCTCGGCTGGCGCGGATGGCTCCGCTGTCGCGGCAGGCGTTGTTGCTGACGGCTATGGAAGGCTTCACGCCCGAGGATGCGGCGTATCTGATCGAAGTCGATACGGTCGAGATCGAAACGTTGGTCGCCGATGCGCTAGCCGAAATCGACAAGCAGACGCGTGCCCGCGTGATGATCATCGAGGACGAACCGATCATCGCGATGGACATCGAGGCGATCGTCCGCGACCTGGGCCATGAGGTCACCGGCGTCGCCGTGACGCGCGATGAGGCGGTCGCATTGGCGATGGAAGATCGCCCGGGGCTGGTCCTCGCCGATATCCAGCTTGCCGACGATAGCTCGGGCATCGATGCGGTGAAGGATATTCTGGCTGAATTCGATGTGCCGGTGATCTTCATCACCGCGTTCCCGGAGCGTTTGCTGACGGGTGCGCGCCCCGAGCCGACGTTCCTCATCACCAAGCCCTTCCAGCGGTCAACCGTGAAGGCGGCAATCAGCCAGGCACTGTTCTTCGACCAGTCTACCGTGCCAGCGGAAAGCTGACGTATATTAGGTTGCAACGATTACGGACCCAAAACGAGTTTGGCGGGTTTATGTCGCATGGCTGACAAAGACCCCCAAACCCACCTGTCCACCGACGAGGCGCGAGCCGGATCGACGCCACACATGACCCGTTATATTCTGGGCGTGTCGCTGGTGTTGATCATCGTCGTGATGGCGTTCATCCTATATTGAGTTAAGGCGATCGGCGCGGGCAGATGGTAATCTGCCCGCGTTGTTCCTATCTTAGCGTCTGATAGAAGACCGGTTTGTTGCCGGACGTCTTTCCCCGAACGGATATGCATGACCCAAATCGCGCCGCGCGACCACAATGACGATGATGACGAGACCGAGGCCGAAGCGCCGGTTGTCGAGCATGTTGCTCTGTCAGATCCCGAATTCAAAAAGCAATTGGCGGTCGTTATTCCGCATTTGCGTGCGTTCGGTCGTTCGTTGTCCGGGAACCGTGACCTTGCCGATGATCTGGTTCAGGAGACCTTGCTCAAGGCTTGGGCTGCGCGGCAGCGGTTTCAGGCGGGCACCAATATGCGTGCATGGACCTTTATCATCCTGCGCAATCTTTATCTGAGTCAGATGCGGCGAGCCCGGTTCAAGGGCGAGTGGGACGATCTGGTTGCTGACCGTATTCTTGCGGCGCCTGCCAGCCAGGACAGGCATGTCGAACTGGGTGATATGCAGCGCGCATTGATGCACTTGCCGCAGCCGCAGCGCGAAGCGCTCATCCTCGTCGGTGCCGGTGGATTTGCGTACGAAGAGGCGGCCGAGATTTGTCAGGTCGCCGTTGGTACGATCAAGAGCCGCGTCGCGCGCGGTCGCGTGGCGCTCGAAACCATCCTGAATGATGGATCGTTGCCTGCACGCAGCCTGCATGAAACAGATGCGAGCAAGTCGGCGCTCGATACGATCATGGGTGAGGTGGACGAACTTAGCCGGGGGCGGTGATGGTCGCTTGGATCGGCGTGCCGTCGTCAGTGGATGGCGTGATCGATCCTGCCGAGCAGCGCCAGCATGTCAGCCGGTATCGTCGTTTCCGGGAAAGCCTGTTTCAGGCTTTGGCCGATAGCGTCGCCCAGGCGCGGCGCCAGAACGATGTGATCGCCGCGTCGTGGTTTTCCGCCGAGAGAGTCCTGATCGGTCATGTCGCTAGTAACAACCGAACAGAGAAAATGTTGCGTCTTCGTCTTTAAACACAGATCAGTGCGGCATGGACACCACCGATCGGATTGAAGATGCACTCGCTCGCGCGCATCGCAATGCGCCATTTCTGGCGGGCCTGATCGACCGGAATCCGGATCTGGTCGCGCAGCTCCGCGCCGGTCGCTTCAACATCATTGCTGACGACGAAGATATGCCGGTTGCACGCCGCTTGCGGCTAGCGAGGCGTGCGACGGCATTGAGCGTTGCGATAGGCGATCTGGCCGGGCTGTTCGACCTGACCGGCGTAACCCGGCAGCTCACGGATTTCGCCGACTATGCGCTGAATACCGCGATCGCGACGGCGATCGAAGAGCGCACGCCGGGTGCAGGGACGGTGGGCTTTGCCGCGCTGGCGCTGGGCAAGCAGGGTAGTTTCGAGCTCAACTATTCCTCCGACATCGATCCCATCCTTATCTTCGATCCAGCAACGTTGCCGCGCAGGCTGCGGGAGGAGCCCGAGGACGCGGCGGTTCGGATCGGCAGGCGGGTCGTCGAACTGTTGCAGGCACGCGATGGGGATGGCTATGTCCTGCGGGTCGATCTGCGCCTGCGTCCGTCGCCCGAGATTACGCCGATCGTCCTGCCGGTCGGGGCGGCGATCAGCTATTATGAATCGCAGGCGCTGGCCTGGGAGCGTGCCGCCTTCATCCGCTCGCGCGCTGCGGCGGGGGATATCGCGTTAGGGCAGGCATTTCTTGACGAGATCGAGCCGTTCATCTGGCGCCGTGGGCTCGATTTTGGCGCAATCCGCGAGATCAGGGCCATGTCGCACCGTATCCGCGACCATCATAGCGCGGGCCAGCAGATCGGGCCGGGGTATGATCTGAAGCGCGGGCGCGGCGGGATTCGCGAAGCCGAGTTCTTCGCGCAGATTCACCAGATGATCCATGGCGGGCGTGATGTGACGGCGCGGGCGCCCGCGACGCGCGATGCACTCGCGCGGCTGGCCGAGGCCGGGTGGATCGCGCCCGACGATGCGGAGGCGTTGATCGCGTCGTACACGCTGCTGCGCACCGTCGAGCATCGCGTGCAGATGCTGGAAGACCGCCAGACTCACCGATTGCCGGAAGGGGAGGCGCTTGATCGCGTTGCCAGACTCCATGGACTGTCAGACGGTAGCGCGCTGATCGACTTGCTGCGGCCTGATGTCACGCGTGCCGGCGCGATCTACGACGCGCTCGATGAGGGCGGCACCGAGGCGTATTCGCTGGTGGGTGACACGCTCGGCCAGGAGCTGGTCGCGGCCGGTTTCGACAATGGCGCGGCGGCTGCAGCGCTGGTCGCCACGTGGCGCAGCGCGCGCTATCCCGCCTTGCGTAGTCCTGCCGCGCGCGATGCGCTGGAGGCGGTGCTCCCGGTGCTGATGCCGGCGCTTGCGGCTGCGTCGGATCCGACGGCCGCGTTGCTGCGACTCGATGCGATGCTCGCCAAACTATCGAGTGCGGTAAACGTCTTTCGCTTGCTCGAGGCCAGGCCCGGACTTGCGACGCAGCTCGCGGCGATCCTCAGCCATGCGCCGACGCTTGCCGACGAACTCGGACGGCGCCCAGAATTGCTCGACGGGTTGATCGACGCCAGCGCGTTCGATCCGGTGGGGACGGTTGCCGAACTTGCCGAGGCGATGACGGGCAACGCGCCGCTCGATTATCAGGCGCAGCTCGACACCGTCAGGCGGGTCGTCGGCGAACGGCGGTTTGCGCTCGGCGCACAGATCGTCGTCGGGGCGTCGGACCCGCTGGCGGTTTCGGCGGGTTATGCGCGGGTCGCAGAGGCCGCGATCGCGGTGCTGGCCGGTGCGACGATCGCCGACTTCGCGCACCGACATGGTCATGTTCCGGGCAGCGAGTTGCTCGTCATCGCCTATGGCCGACTGGGCGGGGCGGCACTGACGCATGCGTCGGACCTCGACCTGGTATATGTGTTCACGGGCGATTACCGGGCGGAATCGGACGGCGAAAAGCCATTGGGGGCCACGCTCTATTATAATCGCCTTGCGCAGCGGCTGACTGCGGCGCTGTCGGTGCCGACCGCGGCAGGACCGCTGTACCCGGTCGACACGCGGCTGCGCCCGTCGGGGACGCAGGGGCCGCTGGTCGTGTCGCTCGACTCGTTCGAACGCTATCAGCGCGAGGATGCGTGGAGTTGGGAGCATATGGCGCTGACCCGTGCGCGCGTGGTGTTCGGATCCTCGGGCGCGCGAGCGGAGGTATCCGCGGTGATTGCAGCGGTACTGGCAACTCCGCGTCCCGATCGTGACATCGCCGCCGACGCCGCCACGATGCGTGCCGAGATGGCGGTCCATAAGCCGCCGATGGGCGCGTTCGACGCGAAGCTGGTTCCCGGGGGGCTCGTCGATCTAGAATTCACCGTCCATGTCGCGCAGCTGCTCCACGCGCGCGGGTTCGTGCCCGACTTGAGGATCGCGATCGAGCGGCTGGCGGCACGGGGTCTGGTCCCGACCGCGCTGATGGCCGCGCACGATTTGCTGACCCGGCTTTTGGTGACGATGCGCCTGATCGCGCCCGACGCGGCCGATCCGTCCCCTGCGACCGAGGCGCTGATTGCGCACGCGCTGAAACTTGACGATTGGGCGGCGGTGGTTGCGGCCTTCGCCGCGACCCGGCAGGACGTGCAGGCAGCGTGGCGGCAGACGATCGGGCCAAGTTAACAAAGGACGACGGAATGGACGAGAAGAGTGCGATCCCGGGGGTGACCGTGATGCTGCCCGATGGCACGCCGCTCAGCCTCACCGATCTGTCGTTTCCGGCGGTCGTCTATTTCTATCCGAAAGACGATACATCGGGCTGCACGCGGGAGGCTCAGGAATTTTCCGCCCTGGGCGACGAGTTTTCCGCCGCCGGGGTCAGCGTCCTGGGGGTGTCGAAGGATAGCCCGAAGAGCCATGCCAAATTCGCGGCCAAACATGGTCTGTCGGTGATGCTGGCAAGCGACGAGGACGGATCCGCCTGTGTCGCATTCGGCGTCTGGAAGGAAAAGTCGATGTACGGTCGAACCTACATGGGGATCGAGCGATCGACGTTCCTGTTCGGCGCGGACGGGACGCTGGCGCGATCATGGGCGAAGGTGCGCGTACCGGGGCATGTCGAGGCAGTGCTGGCGGCGGCGAAGGCACTGTAAGCGGACACCGTCACCGGTTTCCGCCGCCGTTCAGCTGCCGAGGGTAATCGTTCCCTTGGCGCGATCGGAGCCGTCGGGGGTGAGGTCGAGCGCGAAGGGTTTGTTTTCATCGGTCGTGCCGACGAGGCCGTTGCCGCCCGGGTTGACGGTATACCCAACCTTAGTCAGCCGATCCTGAAACCATTGCTGGACCGTCGCGGGGGTGGCGGGGCTGGTGAAGGAGACCTTTACGCTGCCGTTGTCGGTCTGCGCGCCATCGATGTTGACGGTGTCGATCGTCGAACCCGGATAGAGATGAACGCCGTTCAGGTCGAAGTTGCTGGCATCAAGCTGGATCCTGGGCAGCTTTATCTTGCCGGAGAAACCGGGGACGTCGAGCTTCACCTCACCAGACTTGCCGTCCATCGCGCCGAGCACGTTGCCGCTGTCGGCGTTGATCGAGATCGATGTCGCATCTTCGGGCTTGTTGCACCCGGCCAGGGGGAGGGCGATCAGCGCGATCAGCAGCAGGCGGGACATAGACGCTCCGGTGTGTCGTTGAGATAGGACGGTTTAGCGATAAGGATGCCGGTTTCAAGGACGTGGGATTAACGGCGCGTGACGCATCGCCGCAAATGCGGCTAGGGCGATGAACATCATGGACCAGCAGACCAGCCCAGACAGTCTTACCCCCGCGGCCGAACCGAACGGCGCCCCGATCGGCTTCATCGAATTCGTCGCGCTGGTCGCGGCATTGATGTCGCTGACCGCTTTGGGGATCGATTCGATGCTGCCCGCGCTGCCGGCAATCGGCGATTCGCTGGGCGTCGCGGCGGAAAACGACCGGCAGTTCATCATCACCGCCTTTCTGATCGGGTTCGGTTTTGCCCAGTTGGTCCACGGACCGCTTGCCGACCGCTTCGGTCGGCGCACCGTGCTGCTGTGCGCGCTGGCGGGTTATGTCGTCGCCAACATTCTGGCGGCCATGTCGACGAGTTTCGCGATGTTGCTGGTCGCGCGCGTCATCGGGGGTGCGATGATCGCGGCATCGCGCGTCGCAACGGTGGCGCTGGTGCGCGATTGCTATCACGGGCGCGCGATGGCGCGGGTCATGTCGATCGCGTTCATGGTGTTCATGGTCGTCCCCGTGCTGGCGCCGACATTCGGGCAGACGGTGTTGCTGTTCACCGAATGGCGCGGGATATTCTGGACGATCGCAGGGGTCACCGCGGCGGTGTTCGTCTGGTTTTATATCCGGATGCCCGAAACGCTGCGTCCCGACGACGCGCTGCCGCTGTCGCTTGCCCGCATCACGAGGGGGTGGCGGATCGCGCTGACCGACCGGTTCTCGATTGGCTATACGATGGCGACCGCGATGCTGATGGGGGCGCTGTACGGCTATCTCAATTCGGTGCAGCAGATCATGTACGACACGTTCGACCGGCCCAAGGCGCTGGCGCTGATGTTCGCCGCGACCGCATCGCTGATGGCGGTGGCGAACCTGGCCAATGCACGGATCGTCATGCGGCTTGGCACCCGCCTGATCAGCCATAGCGCGGTCGCCGCGCTGGTGGTGGTGAGCGCGGTCCATCTGGGCATCGCGCTGATGGGGAAGGAGACGATCGTCACCTTCGCCGTGCTGCAGGCGCTGACGATGGCGTGTTTCGGCCTGGCGACGTCGAACTTCTCGTCAATGGCGATGGAGAACATGGGCCGGATCGCGGGGACGGCATCCAGCGTCCAGGGATTCCTGAGCGTCACGATCGGCGCGGGGCTGGGCGTGGTCATTGGGCAGGCGTTCGACGGCACGACCCGGCCGCTGAGCGTCGGCTTTCTCGCGATGGGCGTCATATCGATCCTGATCGTGCTGGCGACCGAGCGCGGACGGCTGTTTCGACCGGGTTGACGGAACAACGCCCCGCGCCCTCCGTTCGCCCCTTCACAAGCAATGGAGACGATCATGGGTGGACATCAGGTTCCGAGCCACGGGTCAGGCGACGACGGCTATGACGAAGACGGGTTCGATGAGAGCCAGCGCGCCGAGATTCTCGAGGCGACACGTAACGGGCCGAGCGACGGGACCGTGATGACCGACCTGGCGCCGGATCTCGGCGAAATGACCGACGACGAGGGCGCAAGCGCCGACGAGATCAACATGGACTCGATGACGGTCGGCGACACCGACGCCAGCGTCGCGATGGATGCCGACGACAGTGATGAGGACGAGGTCCAGGCCGAGTTCGACGACGGATCGATCGACGAGGACGAGTTGAGCGACGCGGACGACGACGCCGTCAACAACTGAGCATCGTTCACCGGGACGGCGGCGGCGGGGACGAAAGTTTCCGCCGTTCGCGTAAGAAATGGTGGCGGTAGCGTAACGATCCAGTGGTTTCGTTCATGTTGGCGACAGAAACCGTTGCGCGGTTGCAACATAATTGTCATCGATCCGCAAAATCATGTTGCGATGCGGCAAAATGAGCAACCGACGGCGCTCCATGGGGTTATGAGGAGCCTGGGCCGGACGAGGCAGTACGCATCGCGGCCCGCGTATGAAGCAAAAGAGGTATCTCCCCATGGTTAAGCACATCCTCGCAGCCGCGATCGCGGCGGCCACGTTTGCCGTCCCTGCCTATGCGCAGGACATGAACACCGATCAGAACGCCCCCGCGACCGCCCCCGATGGCACGCGCGCGTTCGGCATCGATCCCTATGTCGCCGTGATGGGTGGCTGGGAGCAGTTCGACAGCGAAAGCAACCCCGCCGGCATCCCGGGCGGTTTCCGTCAGGACAAGCTGAACGGCAGCCTGATCCAGGGCATCGTCGGCGTGAACGTGCCGCTGGGCCCCGTGTTCGTCGGTGCCGAAGGCAACGCGACGAAGGGCATTTCGGGCGACATCGACTGGGAATATGGCGCAGCAGGCCGGTTCGGTTTCCGCGCCGGTGAGAGCGGCCTGTTCTATGGCAAGGTCGGCTATCAGTGGGTCAATTTCGACAAGCGCGCGCCGACCAACCGCGACTATAACGACGTGACCTATGGCATCGGCGCCGAGTTCGGCCCGAAGGACATCGGTCTCGGCGGCCTGACGGGCAACGCGGGCTTCCGCATCCGCACCGAGGTTTCGACCTTTGGCGCGGCGCACAGCTTCCGTCCGATGATGGGCGTCGTAACGCACTTCTAAGCGGTACGAAGGCGACGAAAACGGGCGGGGTAGGGCGCAAGCCTTGCCCCGCCCTTTTCATGTCAGGCGAAGGCGGCGCCGCCCGAACGGGGCGCGCAGCGGATGAGGCGCGAGGTTTCGACCGCAGCCTGGCGGTGGACGACGGCGGCGCGATAGGCGGGGTCGGTCACCATCTCGAGAAAGGCGGCCGCGGTCGGATAGCGCGCGACGAAGGCGGTGTCCCAGCGTTCGTCGGCGGGGCCGATCAGCACGACCGCGGGGTCGCCGGCCCAGATGACGCTGCCCCCGACCCGCGCGAAGACGGGGCCGCTTTCCCGGCCATAGGCGTGATAGGCGTCGCTGCCCGAGAGCCGCGTGCCGGCGGCCGCATGCTCGGCGGGATAGGCGGCGACAGCGCGGAACCGGACGAGGTTGAGCATCGCGACGGGTTCGTCGCGGGGGAGCGATTTGAACGCGTCGAAGGCGTCGCGGGCGGGGTCGATATACCGGTCGGTCATGGGATCCTCTCAGCTGGTTGCCGCCAGTGGAGCAGAAGATCAGCCCCCGATCAAATTCGCCAGTGTTGCCAGGTCGTTGGCGTCGACGGGGTCGCCCGCCGCATCGGTGGCGGTGGCCCCCGTCGCGGTAGCGGCCGTGGGGGCGGTCGTGCCCTTGTGCTGCGGCGCGGGCGCGGAATTGGCGACGTCGACCGCCGTCCACATGATCCCCGCAGCCCAGAAGAGGGCGGCCCAGCGGCTGCGGAAGAGGCGGGCGAA
>ENA-ORXF01002607-ORXF01002607.1-marine-metagenome-genome-assembly--contig:-NODE-2607-length-10616-cov-6.159028_pt1 | contig 10616 bp, 10 predicted proteins | sample MGYA00237864_ERZ511476 | MGnify/ENA primary metagenome ERZ511476 (study PRJEB26306, sample SAMN06343908) | marine metagenome | isolation source: coastal waters | place: Atlantic Ocean: West Antarctic... | reverse complement strand
CAGCATTCGCGTCTTGCGCCTGAATTACGCCGAACTCACTTTTACGGACGTTACAGACGAGGTAGCGCAGTTTGTGGCCCTAAACCTACTCGACCTACAGTGCGAAGACCCCAGCCCACCTGAGTGGGCTGAGAGCGCATTTGAAGACCTAGAGAAAGGTTACGATTACTGAGCGCCGATTGAATCTATAATTTTCTGCCTTGCGGATGGGTCAATGTTTTGAAGCAATCCATCTAAAGCCTCTGAATCAACAGGTGGCTGTTCGTCGTCAGGTGAGACACGTTCAGTTGCCGCCGCTAGATTTGAGAGCAAAGGCGTATTTGCAATTCTAATGCTTTGCGCCACAGCGTCTCTGGCAAAGGCCGCAGATGACTGAGTTCCAAGTTCTTTGACGCTCTCTCCCAAAACAGGCAACGCGCCACCAATCCTAATAGCGGCTGGCAAAATCCCAGCTCTGGCTAGTGCGCCCAGCATGACGTATCCACTTCTAGCTGGGTTTTGAATTAATCTTTTGTCAGCCCACATCGTAGGAATTACATTTTCTCTAAATTCTTTAATTTTGGATAATTCAACAGAAGAAAATATACGCTCGACAATTTTTGTATTTGTCTCAAACGCATCATTATAGTTTTTTACAATTGCGGCCCTAGTAATACTGCTGTTACCCATAATTGTGTTTTTACCAGAAAATGCGCGCACTAATATTGCCGTCTTTAAATCTTTTAAAACACTGTTGAATTGCGCTTCGGGTATTGACGATTGTAATTTATCTAAGACAACTTTTATAGATCCCTTTGGGGCTAGTTTATTGTGTCCAAACAGCATTCCCGCAATGTCACTCGCGCTCTTATCTCCATCATACATATCTTTGAGAATTGCATTTCCCGCGCGTTGTGTTTGATTTTTTGCTGAACCTTGACCAGTCATATTCATAAAGTCACGATATAATCTGTTAGAACTTTTTAACAAATCAAGCACCACAGGGTCGCCGTCAATAAGACCACGGCGAATGCCAGTGTATAAATCTTGATCTAAATTCTTTTTAATTTCTCCTAAAAATAACGCAGTCTGTGTTTTTTCTGGAGATAAATCTCGTATCACTCCATTTATTAATTCTTGTTTATTGCGAAGAAATTGTATTTGCTTTGCCCCAAACCCATCAGCCAATGCAGTGTCTGATGTTTTATTAAAGTTTGCTATTATTTTGCTAAGAGAAGGATCAAGTAAATCTGCCTCTCTCATTGCAGGAAACTTAGCCATAGCCCTTTCAATTGACCGCGTTAAAATACCAGCAATGTTTTCGCCCGTAACTGTCGGGGGGGGTAGGACACCAACTTGAACCTGCTTTCCGTTAATATTCCTAATGACAGGTACGCCTTTATCAACAGCTTTGTATCCTGCTTTTGCTGGGCCTTCTAGCCCCCTAGCTACGCCAGTTTGTGGGTCAAATAATGTTTCTGTAATACTTTCAGTTACAGCCACATCTGGTCTAGCCGCATCTCTAATTGTAGGGTTTGGTGTACCAAACTCATCAATTAAAGAATTTGCGTCTGCAATTATTTCATCAAGCTGACCTTGATCAAAATCTCTAATTATACCTTGCGCTCCAAGATCGGCTGACGCTGCATTTCGTGCTGCATCTTCCGCTTGTAGTTGAGATGTAGCTGGTGCGCCTCCCCCCGGATACTCAGCTTGTCCCTTGCTTAAAGGATATTTTGATGATTGCTGTGGGCCAGAAACAACTCTGTTGATAGCATCTCTTGTTAGGGTTGGGTATTTACTAGTGGCCAAGCCTCTAACCGCTGTTCTAATCGGCAACGTAACTGCCTTGGCAGCTAGGCCCATTACAGGAGGTAATACAACGTCAGCAGCAGTTGCTAGTGCGCCAGTGGTAAGGGCTTGTTTAATATCTGTCTGAAAACTTTCGTCTCTCGCCTCCGCTGTTTTTGGGTTCATTGCATCTTCTGCTGTTTGAGCTGCAAGATCAGTGACCGTGTAAGCAGGCGCTCCTTTTACAACTTTTGCCAACGTGCCGGGTTGTTTGTTAGCGAATCTAGTCGCAAAAGCAAATTTAAATGCTTCTCCGACTAAGTTCTTTACGTCCATAGCTGTCGCGCCCGGTTTATTAATGTAGTAAAATTTGTCTTTGTAGCCAACTATCGGGTGGCCAAATTCGTCTTGAAACACACCATTAAAGGCAGGGTCATCTTTAAAAGTTTCCGCAATAACTTCAGCTTTACCTAAGTCATCTCTACTCATCATAACTTGGAGATTTGGAATTAACCTGTCTAAGAAGCCCATGCCCTCTGTTTCAGCCGCAGGCATATCTGTAATCTCTGGCAATTCGGGGAAAGATATTGGAACGTCTTCGCCAGTGTATGCTTTTTTTATTTTTGTTGGCAGTTCAGTTACAAAATCAAAGCCACTGCTTATTGCGTCTTGAATACGATCAGTTAAAGGGGCTGTATCTTCTGTCTGAGGGACACCATCGCCATCTAACGCTCTATCTGTTAAGCTCATTTTTTAATCCCATCTAACTTGTGAAAACGTAGATTGCACATAAGACAAATTATATTTCCGTTCTAATTCAGCAATAATTCGATCTTCATCTTCTCTTGGAAGACTGCCATCAATGTACACACCGTCATCATCGAAAACATCATTCATGTTTAAATTATTTTGTGCGACAGAAGATTCAATAAGTCTTCGTTCATCTTCTTTAGATAGGTCTTTCACATATTCATATGGATTGACTTTAACCAAGTCTTGGTTTCTCCATGCACTCATCATATCTCTGTAGTCTTTTTCATCCTCAAAGCTATTAGTTGCCCTCCATTCAGAAACAAACGGACTAAACGCCTTTGCTTTTTCAAGTTGTTGCATTTGAAGAATAACCAACAGTCGGTTGCCTTTGGTGCTATTTGAAAGATTAGGTACAACAGATTGCAAGAACCCAAGTTCTTTGTCTGATAAAGCACCTTTCATTTGCGATACGGATTGAAGCACAAGTTCATTTGCCTTGGCTTGAAATGCTTCTTTTGTCATTGTGTCATTGACACCAAACATCTCAAGCCCAAATTCAGACGCAATTTGTTGAAGTGGAAGAATGGCGCTTGCAAACTGTCCGGTTTCAAAATTTGGGTCACTTAAAAAAGAAAATATCTGTCTGTAATTATTTAAACTTTCTCCAGCGCCTCTTGAGGCTTCCATCTGTTTACTAAAATCTGCTGCCGCATTTGACCCTAAAGTTTCACTAAATTTCTTTCCTGAACCATTGTTATTAATCGTTGTCGTGCTACCAGCGCCGCCAACTTTTCCAATTTTAATACTTCCGTCTGAGCCTTCAGTTAAATTGTATAACCCTTCGGCAATTTCTTCATTGGGGAACATAACTCTTAACTGTTCTGAACTCACAACTTTTGTAGTCGAGGTCGGCTTAACAACATCAGCCTTCAAACTTGGAGCAATCTGCAAGCCAGCTTGAATACGCGCACGGTCAGTTTTAGTCTTTTCGTCCTTCTTGGCGATCAGGTAATCCAGTGGAGCGCCCATAGAGCCAACGGCAGCGCCAAACGCAGTGGAGCCGGGGACGGATGCAGCTTTGCCCATTTCAGCAAAGAATCGGAACGCAGCTTCCCAAGGGTCAGCTTCTTCCACTTCTGGGTAAAGCTGGTTGGCAATATCCATAGCCTGCTGACCAGCCTTTGCGCCGCCTCCTAAAGCACCATAAATATCCAGAGTTCCATCATTTATATCTGTGCTAGAAACACCCAGTAGATTATCATTTACACCCATAACCTGATCCTACTCTAGTTGTTCATAAGTTTGTATGCGCTGGCCAAGCCGCCCATGCCAGCCAGTGCCTGTCCAAACAGAGATGGGTTTGCACTCATCTGTGATCCAGTGGCGTAAGATCGATTGATCGTGTTGTACGGAGTGCCGGATAATGCACCCAGTGAAAAATTTAACATCTCTTGTGGATACTGTTTTTGGTCAAGGAAATCAGCATAAGCTAGGTCAAGAGCCTGCTGGTCGAGCTGCCTACGCGCCTCACCAGCTCCGATAAGCCCCGCAGCGGCCTGCGTCTGCAAGTCTTGCACCATCGGAGCCATTTCTTGGTAGGCGTTCATCTGCTGGATGCGTGACGCCTCGTTTGTCTCGTAAGACTGCCTGCCAGCGGTGTCTGCGCCAAATCTCGCTTGCCTGTCAGTGTCAAACTGGCCACGCAATGCTGCGTCTGCGCCAAATCGTGCAGAGCGATCACGCTCAGATTGAGCCACATCTTGGTCGTAACGACCAGCGGCAAAGTTAAGACCCTCACGGGCAGCGCCAGCGCGTAGGTCACCAGCGGCCTGTGCGCCCTCTCCAGCGGCAGTACCTTCCGCTAGGGCCAAACGTGAGCCAAAGCCCGATCCGCCCCTCAAGGCACGGTCCCGCGATGCCTGCTGAGACATCATCGTCTGCTCTTGGATTTCACGGACGGCTGGGTCCATTGCGCTCTGGTAGATGTCCATAAACGGCTGTGCGTTTTCCATGCTGAATGGCGAAACGCCCTGACCAATTAATTCTTCACGGGTAGCGCCTTGGTAGGGGTCACCCATAAGCTCTGAATAGGACTTCGCATCATAGCCAGTTCCCAATGTATTAGCGACTTCGCCTGCGCGGTTCATGAATGGCATATAGCTCTCAGCACCATCCTTGAGGATGTTCATGCCTTGGCGCTCTTCCTCTGTCAGACGATTGCCGCCATAAGAGGCTGTCCGTGCGCCTGTGTATGTGGGGTATGGCGAATTTGCTAGTTCAGCGGCTCTCTCAAATGTTGTCCGACCAGCGGCGGCGACCCACGCGGGGACACCAGTCTCTCCGACTGTCTCGCTTGACGATGGTAAATTTGAGTATGATGGTGTGCAAAAGCCGCCCATTTAAGCCTCCATGTAAAGAGAGCCAGCTTTTACTAAGCCAAGCCTCTCGTAAAATTTATCTTTTCGCCACACGTCTCCGGAATACACGTGACCAAGTTTGACTTTGATGTTGGCATCTCGCCCTATTTCTAGGAAGCTCTTTACCAATTTAATCGCCGCTCTCGTTTTTCTATGCTCTTTATACACAAAAAACCAGAGATCAGCCAAGTATAATTTGTTTGACCACCAGTCGGATGTTTCCATACCACCAATTGATCCGACAATTTTGCCGTCAACTTCCGCCACAATGACAACACCCCTGTGCAGGGCATTGTTAATTGCAGTGGTCAGCCTCTCAGAATTAACTGGCGATGTGCCGTCAACCGTGTCTGAGTGCATGACGAGTAACATCATGTAAAGCTCAGATAAGTCTTCGACTGTCGCCAATCTTAATATCACACCATGCCGCCTAGTGCGCCCATGTCTGGTGCTTGCTCTGGCATTGGCGCAGCCATTTGCTCACCGCCGCCGCCTTCGACTGCCGCAATAAGCTCTTGCAGCTCTGGAAGTAGCTTCATCAGGACTGAGGCCACTTCTGGGGTGATTACCGTGTCGAGCATTTGCAGCTCCTGCTCAGACATAGCTGACAGACGTGCAACCAGCATTGCCGCGATTTCTTCGTCTGGCTGTAGCAGGTTTTTCATTGCCTCTGGTGGTAAATTACGCATTGGGTTTTCGGCGTTCATATTAGCGCCAGCCATGTCGGGCATCATCATTGGTTCACGGGCCATCTTAAATTTCCTTCTTTTTATAGAGAACTGTCCAGTCTGTTGTCTTGCAGAAGAAACCAATAGACCAGCAGATTGGTTCTAATATCTTTCGGTATGCCTTGCCAAGATAGTCAGGCTTGTCACGATCTCCATAGATGTAGGCGATCTCATTGGCGCGGTGACCAGCAACGTGCTTCCAGAAGCCTACAAAACGGCCCTTACGCATTTGCTTGACCATCCACACAGCCCAGACGTGGTATCCGTTGACGTGCGTTGGCGTTAGGTAATCTCTGGTGAAGCGATAATCCAACAGGACTTCGCTGCGGGTCAGTAAGCCCTGACGCATGAGTTCGTTGCAGATCACGCGGCCACCGACCAAGCCACCGACAAGAGCGCCAAATCCCCCGAATAAGCCACCCACATAAGTACCAAGTCCAACTTTAAAGCCAGACTGGACAGATTCCCTAAGATTGTTACCAGAAACTAAATTGGCCGCTACTGTAAATACACCAGCACCAATTGACCCACCTATATTAGCCTTGCCTGCGGTAGTTTTATAGCTTCCCCTGTCAACAATTTCATTAAGAAGAGTTTGCGGAGGAGCGGATTTAAACCCTTCCAGCCTATTTATTTCACGTCTTGCATTTTTAACAAGTTCCTGATCAGCTAATTTTTGTTGGCCAGTTGTAGTAACTCCTGCGCTCACAATTTCTTGTTGACTAGCTATTCTTTTGTTTAAAGCATTTTCTTTTCCATCATAAAAAGAAGATAAATCCCTTTGAAGATATGGCTCATTTTTTAATGTCGCAAGATTACCAGACTGAGAATTTTCCCCATAAAGAACTTTAGCCCTTGAGCCTTCAGATGGCGCTCTAAAAAGGTCTTTAAACCCAAATCCAGTAAAACCTTCTGAAATACCTTCTGAAATATTGCCTAATCCAAAAGTGTCGCCTGCGCCCACAGTGGACGCGACAGACCGACCAAACTGCCCACCCACGCCAGCCGCTACCTGACTTACCGCAGCAATACCCTCTTGCTTGTACTGCTCTCTAAGAGCCTCATCTGCTGACATGCCTGTCTCACTGGTAAAGTCAGCACTAAGACGCTCTGCTTCTTCATCACTAATTAAACCCTCTTCTGGATCAAATGTGACAGACCCTGTCTGCTTTTGTGCAATCCAGCGGAACATGGGCATGTATTTTGTGCCGTATAAGTCTTGCATATTCTGCAAATCAAATGTCGGCTTATTCACTTCTAACTGATATTTTGGGACAGTTATTGTGCCGTCTTCGTTTGTCACGACAGCCGTTCTTTCTTCGACTTCTGGATTTGTATAATAATTTGGTGGCGGTGGAAGCGCACCCATACCAGTTATGTTTGACCCTAAGACAATTGGTTCATACGCCATTAACTTATCTCCAGTAGGCTTGCCACAACGTGCAATCGATTGGCAGTATCGGCAGTGACTTTAAGTGTTTCATTCTCTTTAACAACAATTGGCTCACTAAGCAATTCAACAGTGGTGTTTGATGCAACTGCCAAAACTTTGAACAGAGAGAACACAGCCGCCGCAGCGTCAGTAATCGTCACCGTGATCGTATCTGCATTGCCTGTGTCCTCTGACACCAGAATGCTCTTAACAAGCGATGTGGTGGCCGCTGGTGCCGTATACAGGACTGTGGCGTTGGTGGTGGTCAGATCAACCTTGGCGTTTGTGTAATTATTGGGCATTTACGATACAAACCACGCTGTGGCCTCCGCTTGTTCTACGGCGACCTGTAGGCCAGTGGACGCTGCAAAAAATGTAGCCTGCTTTTCAAGCTCAAGGGTATTAGTCAATCTGGCCATGTAGCCCTGATTGTACTGGGTGGGTGGGCTTGGTAGCCGCAAAACTGCTAGAGGTGCGCCCTGTGCCATTACCGCAACCCATCAATTCTAGAATTAATTCTAAAGTCGCCCAGCGTCCACTGATCAGTAGTGCCTGTGCTTTGAAACTTAATTGCAATCTGACGGCCCTTGGCGCGGGTGCTTAGTTTCTCAGTCGATGCCGTGATAGGAAATGGCCCCTTCACAATTTCTGGGGAATTAGGATATTTTCGAGTGTTCATGTAGAGGTCTAAGCTGGTGTTGGCAGACATACTAACGTCTGGGATAACCTGATCCACCATGTATAGATTTTCTCCTTCTGCGGTAATTTCGCGTGGCGATGCCTCAATAAAGCTGTTCATAGCCGCGCCATTGTCGGTAGTGCCAGTCTCATGGTTGTACAGAAAGCCATCAGGATCGAATGCAAACGGAACCAACCGCGCACCAAATGAATCACTCCAGACCGTGCGATCCATCGTGCCAATCGTCCATGCGTTTTCAGCGTAGTTGTAAGTTACATAGCTGTCCGGCTCAGAATTTGTAGAATTATTGCTGACGTAGAACCAAGTGACCTCGTGAAATGCTTTATTGTGGCCCACCACGGTCTTGTCAATAAATTCCTTCTTCATTCGGTCAAAGACAAAATACTGAACTGGGCAAGGCAATTCTCTAACGATTCCGTCATACTTGTAGAAATTACCGTTCTTACTAATCCAAAACACATCGCCATCTACAGAGACCATAGAGTTGAGGCTGGCTGCTCCAGAATTGGTGGAGAGCAACCTGAAGCTGAACACAAATTGTCCACCAATAAACGACATGCCATATATAGCTTCATCTGAAGAAATAATTGTTTCCTCACGGGCCGCAATCATTGCCACGATTTTTGTTCCGACTTCTAATCTCTGGTCGCCAGCGGTGTTGGTTGAGGTGGGTGCAAACTTCTCAAACTGCTCTTGGCTCGACCAGCGAACCAGCATGTCATCAACTTCGCCATTCCCACCAACATCGTAAGCCTGACAGCCACCCGCAATGAAGTGTCGGTCAGGGAATGACACTGTAGTCACCCGCACGACTGAAGGGACGCTATCAGCGCCTGCTATGGCCGATACCAGTGACGCACGACTTCCCTCAACTGCGCTTGTATCGTAGTAATAGATGGCCCCTGCACGAATAGTGGCTATCAGGTCTTCTCCCCAAAGTGATAAATTCCAAGAGCTATTGTCTAATTTGACATTAGAAGCCGAAGCAGCGCGAGGTGTGTCCCACGTACTGTCGCCCCACCCACCCGCACCAAATCCAAGTGCTGGGGTGGTACTTTGTGCGCCAAGGCCAGCATTAACGCCAATCAAATATTTAATTTTGACAACCAGTCCACCGCCTGCCGCGACAGATGAGTTAGACGCAGATGGCACTTCTACACTATAAGAGTTCGCATTAATAACTGTGATCTGATACCCATAATAATCGTTCAGCGTATCCGCCGCCACGCCGCCCGTAGCTGCCGCGCCGCTCAGTATGACCCAGTCATCAGTCTGTCCACCGTGAGCCGTGTCAGTGATAGTTACGGTCTTGCTTCCGCTCGTAGTGGCGATTGGATTAATTAAGACTTGCGTGACCGTGACCCCACTGCTGTGTGTCGCCGCTGATGTGGAATTGGTTCCACGGGTACAGCCTGTCAATGTCAGACTGTTTATAGACGTATATGTAATGATTTCAGAGCCGATTATGACCGCGCCAGCCGCTGTAAAGCCAGCCGCACTGACAAGATCGATAGCCGTTTCACTATTATCTAGAGCCTCGGAAGCAGTGGTGGACTTGTCGCTCGTATCTCGCAGTGGAGTTATGTCGTATAGCCCGTTGTTCTCAATCAAAAACAAGTGATTGTGTGTGCCTACGGCTATTCGGTCAGCGCCATCCGTTGCTCGCCAGTATAGCATGCGCCTTGCGATACCAGTTATTGGAACGGCTGTATTGCTTATACTGCCTGCGGGATTTAGTCCGTAGATAATATCTTTTAACCATCCGCCCAGCTTCTCAGCATATCCGTTTTTAAAACGCACTAAGTCACAGTCAACATAAAACGGCCCACTTTTGCCAGAGGCGTACTCTGTTATGTCTTTCACAACACCGGGGTTATATTTTAAGAGCTGCAATGGCATAAACAAATTCCTTTAGGACAGCATTGCGTTGTAAGTCTTTGGGCCTACGATCCCATCAGCAACAAGATTTTTACTTTCCTGCCAATCCTGAACCGCCTTTTGCGTCATTATACCAAAAACTCCATCCGTTTCTAGTCCTAATGCAGCCTGCACTCTCTCGACGTCTTCACCACTGGAACCCACCTTCAGTAAAATAGGAGTGCGGGATGGGATATACGATCCGCCTAAGACTTCCAAGGCGCGTTTGTAGTGGTGCTTTCTATCCTCTAAACCGATAGCGCCACCGTTAATTTTTTTGGTTGCTGTAACAACATTTTGAGCGTCTGCGTGGCGGTTCAATTGATTTTCGTTCCAGAACCAGCATGCGCTTTCTAACGCGCCGCGCTTAGTGCCAAGGTATTCGATTGCGTCATCTAGCTCCATGCCAACGCTCTTTGCAAAGGCAGACACGTTGTCGAAGCCCGTCAGTTGGATCACGCCCTTTCCCGAAAACTTCCAGCCATCTCCAGAAGGTGGTGGCCCATTACCCATGCGGCCACCATAGACTACATTTGCAATCTTTTCAGGCTGACGGTGGTACTCTTGAGCATCGCGCCCCGCACGTTCAAAATATTTAGGGAAAATTGCGTTAAGGCCCTTGGCGGAATAGTTTAGATTCTCCTTGAGTACCTTGAAGTTTAAGCTCTCATGCCCACACTGAGCAACAAACATTGCAATTCTATCTTCAGTGTTGATACCGTATTTGGGCAGCAATTCTTGCATTGGCCCAACCCAACTGTCCCAATCATCGTTGCCGTGAAGCAAGTGGTTTACCTGTGAAGAAGTTAAGATCATTTGTTTGCTCCCATAAATTTAGAGACACTACGCTGCCCAAACCAAAATGCGATGATAGCAGAAAAGAGTGCTTGGGTTTCATT
>ENA-ORXF01002606-ORXF01002606.1-marine-metagenome-genome-assembly--contig:-NODE-2606-length-10617-cov-6.112903_pt1 | contig 10617 bp, 9 predicted proteins | sample MGYA00237864_ERZ511476 | MGnify/ENA primary metagenome ERZ511476 (study PRJEB26306, sample SAMN06343908) | marine metagenome | isolation source: coastal waters | place: Atlantic Ocean: West Antarctic... | reverse complement strand
AGTTAAGCTATTTACTTTTGACACCCCAATTCGTTCACAAAAATCTCTTATTGAGGCAGCAGTATATCCTCTCCTTCGTAGGCCTGAAATAGTAGGCATTCTTGGATCGTTCCAGCTATTTACATGATTAGCATCTACTAAGAGTTTTAATTTTCTTTTAGATGTTGTTGCGTATTCTAAATTCAAACGAGAAAACTCATATTGATGAGGTCGATTAGGTACATTAAAATCGTCTAAGTTTTCTAAAGTCCAATCATAAATTCTTCGATTATCTTGGAACTCTAGAGTGCATAAAGAATGGGTAACACCTTCAATGGCATCACCAAGACAATGTGCAAAATCATACATAGGATATATACACCAATCATTATTTGTCTGATGGTGCATCTCAAATCTAATACGATATAGAGTGGGATCACGCATACACATAAAGCTAGAAGACATGTCGATTTTGGCTCTCAATACGCATTCACCTTCCTTCAATTCACCTGCTTTCATTTTTCTAAAAAGAATTAAATTTTCATCAATACTAGTTTCACGATAAGGACTATTTTCTCCAGATTCTTTAAGAGTACCACGAAATACACGGGTTTCATCAACACTTAAAAAACAGACATAGGCTAAGCCTTTAGAAATTAATTCTTCAGCATATTGATAAAATTTACCAAAGTAACTTGAGCTAAATTTAATTTCACCATCCCAATCAAATCCTAACCATTCAACATCTTTTTTAATCGAATTTACATATTCAATGTCTTCTTTAGAGGGGTTAGTGTCATCAAATCTTAAGTTACAATAACCCTTATAATCAGTTGCTGTTCCAAAATTTAGGCAAATAGATTTTGCATGACCAATATGGAGGTAACCATTTGGTTCTGGTGGAAACCGAGTTTTAATACCCACATGCTTACCAGATGAAAGATCTTCATCTATAACATTACGTATGAAATTAGTGGACTTTACTTCTTTATTTTGAGAATTCATTTCTATCAATTCTAAGGTTAATTTAAGCTTTATAAATTATATCATTAAAGCATAATTTAATATGGAGCGCTTTAATTACATCTGGCATAGTAAAATAGTTTTTAATGAAAATAGCTATCGTTAAACTCTCAGCACTTGGTGACATTATTCATACTATGATTGCTTTGCAATTTATAAAAAATCATTATCCAGATTCACAAATAGATTGGATTGTAGATCAGCAATTTAAGAGTGTTTTGGAGAACAATCCTCACATTAGGAAGATTCATACTGTTAGTTTTAAAAAAGCCAAAAAAGAAAAATCAATCCTATTAATATTGAAAGAATTAAACAAAATTCGAGTTTTAGAAAAATATGATCTAGTAATTGACGCACAAGGCTTAATTAAGTCAGCCGTAGTAGCAAAATTAATTCCAAGTAAGATTACTGTTGGTTTTGACATTAATTCAATAAGAGAAAAATTAGCTTCCTATTTTTATAACTATAAGGTTGCTATTTCATATGATAGTAACTCAATAGAGCGAAATTTAAGAGTTATTTGTAATCCTTTAGATATAAGTTTTAATTCTATTGATATTGAAAATAAGGATCCATTCTTGTTTTCAGATAGTAAGCTTAAAATTCATGAAGGATGCTATATTGTTTTTATAATAGGCTCTACTTGGGCAAGTAGAAATTATCCAATTGAAAAATTTGTTGAAGTTGCAGATTTATTACAAAAAAATTGTATAGTGTTGTGGGGTAGCAGTGAAGAAAGAAAAAAAGCTGAATGGATGAGTGAGCAATCAACCTTTATAGGCATGATGCCAAAATTAAATCTTAATGAAGTAAAGGCAGTAATTTCTAATTCTATGTTACTAATTGGCAATGATTCTGGGCCATCTCATATGGCTTGGGGATTAAACATACCATCAATTATCCTTTTTGGGCCAACTCCAGTAAACAGAGTTTTTCAATCAACAATAAATCAAGTCTTAAAATCTAATTCTGAAGTTAATCATTTTAGGTTGAATAAGCAAGATTTCACAATTAGGGAAATTGGAGTTAATGATATTGCTAGGATGGCTAAAGAACTTCTATGATCCTAATTTAAAATAAAATTTGGTGCTTCCTTTATAGAGTCAAGAATAAATTTTGCATTTGACGAAGACTCATTTATTTTTTTTCCACTCCTTACTAAAATTGTGTTTTGAATATTTGCATCATTTGCAGATTGAATATCAACTTCACTATCTCCAATCATCCATGATTCTTTCATATTAATATTGTGCTTTTTTTTAGCTTCTATGAACATTCCTGGTTTGGGTTTTCTGCATCTACAATTTGATTCTGGACCATGAGGACAATAAAATGTATCTTGAATAATTATTCCATGCTTTGAAAACTCTTCTAACATCCATGCAGAAAGTTTTTGGAAGTCATTATCACTATAGAAGTCTCTTGAAATTCCCGATTGATTTGTAATTATAATTATAATATATCCTAAATTTTGAAAATATAAACAGGACTGAAATACGCCTTTTATAAATTCAAAGTTCTCTATTTTGTATAAATAATTAACTTCTTTATTAATCACACCATCTCGGTCTAGAAAAATAGCCTTTTTTGACATTACTGCTTCCTTTAAAATGAGTACTTACTAATTAGTTAAAAAACATTAAATGTTACCAAATTTATGATTATCTACGATAGTTTAATCGACCGCATCAACCAGTATTTGTTAATAGCGGCTTTTTTTTTCCTTCCACTTACAGTTGTTGGAAATAATATTGCTATTTGGTTAATTACTATCATTTGGCTTTTAACTGGTAATTATAAGACCAAGTTTCACCAGATTAAAAGTAATAGTTTGGCAACAGCTTCAATTTTATTTTTCCTAGCACATGTAGTTGCAATGCTTTGGACTGAAAATATTAGCTGGGGTCTAGAAATTTTAAGAAAAATGTTGCCATTTTTATTAGTCCTGCCAATTTTTTTAACAATTACTAAACTTAATAATTCAAAATATTACATATCAGCATTTTTATTGGCAATAAGTATATCTGAAAGTCTTTCTTATTTAATATGGTTGGAGATTATTGAACCTTTTGGGAGCGCCACTATATCTGCAAGTGGGATCATTAATCCTACACCACTAATGAGCCATATTTCATACAATCCATTTTTAGCTTTTGCATTTTATTTGGTAGCTAATAAATTAATCTCTGGAGAAAAAATATTACTAACTGAGCGTGTCTTATATACTTTCTTTGCATTTACAATGACCTTTAATATGTTTATTACTGGTGGTCGGGCAGGTCAATTGATGTTTTTTGCTGCATTGGTAATCTTATCTTTCCAATACTTTAAAAATTCACAAATTAAGGCAATTATTATTTCATTTCTATTATCAGTATTTATCACAATTAGTGCTTATAGTTTAAGTGATGTTTTTAAGTCTAGGTTTGATGCCACTATTTATAGTGTAACAAATTACGAAGAGAATAAAAATACCTCAATTGGTTACCGACTTACTTTTCTAATTAATTCTTTTGAGTTGGTTAAAAGAAGCCCAATTTTGGGTGTTGGAACTGGTGATTTCCCAGATGAATACGAAAAATTTAATTTGATTAATAGCCCAACTGTTCCTGCAACTGTCCAGCCTCATAATATGTATATGTTAATATTAACGCAATTAGGAGTAGTTGGTCTAGTGAGTCTTTTTTGGATTTTCTTTACTCAATTCAAAACTGCTCTTACATCCTCTAATGCACTTGTGAAAACTACTGGTGTTGCTATGCCAATATTTTTTTTAATTATCATGTGGAGCGATTCTTATTTATTAGGGCACTTTACAGGTAATCTATTTATTCTGTTTAGTTCCTTTATTTATAGTAACCGATTAAATGTTTGATGGAAATATCTTAGTTATTATTCAACGCTCTAATGGTGATGTTTTTTTGAGTCGCTCTTTGATTGAGCAGCTTCAAAAAAATCTTAAGCCTAAATCGATTGATTTATTAGTAAATGATGATACATTATCCACAGCAAAATTAATTCCACATATTAATGAAATTTACACGTTTTCCTATTTAAAGAAAAAAAACAATAGATGGACTCAAGAAAGAAATTTAATTAAAAAAATATTTAGGAAATATGATTTAAGTATTAATTTAACTGCAAGTGATCGAAGCGTTTTATACGCATTATTGGCAAGTAAAAATGCAATTAGTGCCGTAGAAAAAAATTCTAAAAAGTCTTGGTGGAAAAATATGCTTCTTATGGCTACTTATCACTTTGACTATAGTAAACACATTTTGCTTAATAACTTGGAGCCATTAAAGTGCATGGGGATTGCTTTATCAAAAATTCAAGTTGCACCTTCAATTAGTAGAATAGCTACTAATAGTATTAAATCTAAACTCAAATATTTATCTGTGGATAAATTTTTGATTTTTCATCCTTCAGCGCAATATCAATATAAAATCTATTCAACATCTCTTAGAAATGATCTATTAAAGCTCTTAAATAAACTTCAATTACCAATTATAGTAACAGGAGCTCGGAGTTCAATTGATCTTGAAATTCAAAAAACTTTACCAAAACTAGATAATATTTTTGACTTTATTGGGCAAACATCAATGGATGAGTATATGGTCTTGAGTAAACTTTCCTTAGGTTATGTAGGCATGGACACTCTAAATATGCATATTGCAGCAGCGCAAAATAAACCCATTTTTGCAATATTTGGTCCTACAGTTTTAAAAACATGGGCTCCTTGGTCAAATGACTTACAATTGTCAGCGACGAACAATATACCGCTACAAACTTATGGAAAAATTACAATATTTCAGGCAGATATGAAATGCGTTGCTTGTGGACAGGCAGGTTGTAATGGAGAGGGTAAGAGTCTATGTTTAGATCAGATTAGCCCAAAATTGATTTTTAATGAAATTAATGATTGGTATCAAAATGAAGAATTTTGAAAAAACTTATAAACTTCCATTTAAGTTTCATATTCCAAATTACACGCTAGATTTTCTTGTTAAAAAATCTTTAAAAAAGCGTAATTTTAAGTTTATTAAGCGGTCTTTATTTATCTTATTTAATAAACAAAAGAATCTTGAGATTTATAGAATTTTGCCTGAGCACAAAAAAATTCTTTGGATTAATGTTTCTGCTCCTAGTTTAGGTGATAGCTTAATGGACTTATCTAGTAGGGTTCTAATTCAAGATAGAGTTGTTGATTTATTTACAGATACTAAAAATGCTAACTTATATAAAAATGATTTAGTTTTTAAATCTATATTTACTAAAAAAAATCAGGTTAATTCCTTTGACTATGATTTAGTAATTATTGACTCTTTTGGAGCTAAGAGTATCAATATAAAGGCTAATATTGCATCTCAAGTCAACTATGTTGGAATGTTTGGATTTTATAATGGGCCTGAGGTTAATCGTGTACTTTTTAGTTTCCACAGACTAAATCAGTTACTAGGCTATTCAAAAAATGAAATAGAGATTAATAGTGTTGCTAAATGCTCACTTGAAGTTTCAAGAGCTGATAAAAGTGTGGTTCTAAATTCTAATTTGCCCTCTAACTATATTGCAATTGCCCTTGGAGGCGAGTGGAATTATAGGACTTATAATAACTGGCAATGCATAATTGAAGAATTAATTTCAGATAATAAGGATTTGAATATTGTTCTATTAGGCTCAAGAAATGCAACAGATGTAACTAAAAAAATAAAAAATAAATACCATCATCCTAATATTATTGATTGCGTTAATCAATTCACTTTTAACCAAACTGCAGAAATTATTAATAGAGCAAAAATATTATTATGTTGTGATGGAGGTCTAATGCATGCAGCTAATTCAGTTAATACTCCTATTGTTTCTTTATTTGCCAAACTATCATCTGAAATGCAACTAACTGAAGTTATTACTGAATTTTCGATGTTTGATAAGCATAATGTTAATAATATTACAACTAAAGAGGTAATATTGAATTATAAGAAACTAGCTAAATTCGTTTATAGTCATCATCAAGGCGAATAATATCATCTTCACCTAAATAATCCCCTGTTTGTATCTCAATAATCTCTAATGTAGTTTCTTGATTATTTTCAAGCCTATGAATTTCACCTAATGGTATGAAGGTAGATTGATTCATGGTAAGCTCAAAAGTTTTTTTACCACAAGTAATAGTTGCTACTCCTCTAACAATAACCCAGTGCTCAGCTCTATGATTATGTTTCTGAAGGGAGAGTTTTGCCCCTGGATTAACTAAAATGCGCTTTGCTTGAAAACCAATACCACAATCAATCAAGTCATAGTAACCCCATGGTCTATATACTTTTCGATGAAATTCAGCTTCAGTCCGATTACTAGATTTTAATTTATTAATAATATTTTTCGTGTTATGAGCACTCTTTGTATTAGTAACTAGTAAAGCATCCTGAGTATCAATAATAATTAAATCTGAAACTCCTGTTGCTGAGACTAGCCTACTAGAACTATATGCAAAAGTATTTTTCACAGCGTCCAAAATTACATCACCTTCACAAACATTCCCATCTTTATCTTTGCTTTTTGAATTCATAAGTGATTTCCATGAACCAACGTCACTCCAGTGCCCATCAAAAGGAACTACAACAGCTTTTTGTGTGTGCTCCATGACTGCAAAGTCGATTGATTTATCTGGGCATTTTAAAAAAATTTCTTTGTTAATTCGAATGAAGTCTTCATCTTTTGAAGTTTGAAAAGATTTCTTACAAATGTCAACGATTTCTGGTTGAAACTTATTTAATTCTTCAAGATAAATTGATGGTTTGAGCATAAACATTCCACTATTCCAAAGGTAGTCTCCAGAATCTAAGTATTTGTCTGCATCTTTTTGATTAGGCTTTTCTGTGAATGATTTGATCTTGTAATATTCTGATTTTTCTGTGATTTCAGCTTTAATATAGCCAAATCCAGTTTCAGCTTTAGTAGGCAGAATGCCAAATGTCACTAGTTTGTTATTTTCAGCTAGATTTTTTGCTACATTGATTGCCTCATGGAATTTCTGAAGATTATTGATTAGATGGTCAGCAGGCAAAACTAATATTAATGCATCTTTAAAGTCTTTTATTACTTGCATTGCTGCTAAGGCAATTGCAGGCGCTGTATTTTTACCTATAGGCTCTAAAATAATTCCATTTGATTTGCTCTCAATTTGACGAAGTTGCTCTGCAGCTAGAAATCGATGCTCTTCATTGCAAACAATAATGGGATTTAAAACATCTTTGGGAAGTCTTAAAACTGTATCTTGAAAGAGCGTGTTTTTATTAACTAGACTAATAAACTGTTTTGGATGCAGTTTTCTGGAAAGAGGCCAAAGTCTTGTTCCACTTCCCCCACATAAAATAATAGGAATAATCATTTTTTGATTTTTTGAATTGGTTTAGTTGTAGGAGGTTTCCAGCCAGCTTGTGATTCTGTTAGTTTGAGATAGCGATAAAAAGTCCCTTCAAAGTTACCGAAAGCAATAACAAAACCAGCACCTCCATCTAAAATTCCAAGTTTAAAAATGTAGTGCTTTATAAACGCCCACGTACCATGAAAAAATGCTTTCATAACACTACCATTTTTCCCATCAGCAAGAAGCTTTTCTGAGCCAAGAGTTGAATATCTATTGGCTTTATAAATAACTTCCTCTATATTTTTAAAAGGAAATTGCCAGATTTCATTATTTATTTGTCCAATGGCTTTATTACTATGGTTGATGTAACCTTCATGAACAGGTTTCAAATCATAACTCATCGTTCCGGCTCTAAAGAGTTGGGGCTGCCTAAAATTTGGATACCATCCAGAGTATTTAATCCACTTTCCCATAAAAAAATTCTTTCTTGGTACTCTATAAATATCAAGAGGTGCATTTTTAATTAATAGTAATATCTCATCTCTAACTTTTTCTGTACAGCGCTCATCTGAATCGAGGCTAAAAATCCAATCTCCACAACAATTGGAAATTGCTTTATTACGAAGATCTCCATATCCATTAAATGGAATATGAAAAACTTTTGCCCCTAATTTTTCAGCAATCTCTGAAGTGCCATCATTACTGTGAGAGTCTGCAACAACAATTTCATCGACCCATAGGACGCTATTAATGCAATCACGTATTTTATCAGCCTCATTGTAGGCAATAATGTATGCTGAAATTTTCATGGTTTTCTTAATAAGCTATAATATGTGGTTAAATGTTACCGAAATATTAAGTGTTTTAAATTATAATGCAAATAAGTCTAATCATTACTACTTATAACCGACCTGATGCATTATTGCTTGTCTTGAAGAGTGTTGAGCATCAAAGTTTAGTGCCTAATGAAGTAATTATTGCTGATGATGGAAGTAATGACAAGACACAAGAACTGATTGATGATTTCATTACTCATTCAAATATAAATATAATTCACTCCTTTCAAAAAGATAAAGGCTTTAGAGCTGCTAAGTCCAGAAATAAGGCAATATCAAAATCAACAAGTGAATACATTATTTTAATAGATGGAGATATGATTCTTCATCATAACTTTGTTTATGATCATAAAAAAAATGCGCAGAATGGTTACTTTACTCAGGGTGGTAGGGCTTTATTAGGTCAAAAAAAGAGTAATGAGGTATTGAGAGGTAAATATGTAGCTTTCAATTTATTATCTAGTGGTTTAAATAATCGAAAGAACGCCCTGCATTCTAACTTACTATCAAAGTTATTTTCTAGAAAAAAAAATTACTTGCGTGGACTTAAAACTTGCAATGTCTCTTTTTATAAAAAAGACTGTATAAGTGTAAATGGATTTAATAATAATTTTGAGGGATGGGGTAGAGAGGATAGTGAATTTTTTGTAAGACTAATGAATAAAGGAATTAAGCGTAAGACATTGAGATTTAACGCCATTCAATACCACCTTTGGCATGAGGTGGTGAGTAGAAAATCACTTTTAAAAAATGATCAACTATTACAAAAAGCAATTGATGAAAATCTTGACTGGTGTGAGATGGGAATTCAACATTTCTTATGAGTATTAAACTCGAGTTGAAAGCTTCATTTTTAAAGCTTATCAGTAATCATAAAATAAGACCAATACATGTCAATATGTCCCCAAAATTTTTAATTTTAATGAATCAAAATATTGGAGATATGATTGTATTTAGTCCAATACTAAGAGAATTAAAATTAGCATTTCCAAACTGTAATTTGCAAGTAATGGTTAGCCAAACAAATAAGGAAATAGCTCAAGCAAACCCTTATATTGATAAAGTTATCGTATATAAAAATCAATGGCATAGATTATTACCACTATTATTAGAACTTAGAAACAATAAATTTGATTTTGCAGTTGAGCTTGAGGCAAAAATTATTACCAAAGTAATTCTTATGTTGAGGGTTATACAACCTAACTGTATTTTATCAGTAAGTAAGCGAGAAGGGAGGTATGGAATTGAGCCTCAAGGAGTTCATCCATATGATTACTATACAAATGTCAAACTTAATCACCAGAGGGATACCTGTATAGATATATTAAGACTTCTGAAAGTTAATTGTGTAAATAAAAAGTATGATTTCTTTTATTTAGAAAAAAATCGTCAAAAATCTCTACTATTTCTATCAACTTTTGAATCAAAAAAAATAATTATTGGTCTAAATATTACTGGCTCTAGTCTGGAGCAAAGAATTTCAGTTATTGATGTTGAAAGAATTTTATTAGGCTTGCATTCTATCAGTAGTAATATAATTATTATATTACTTCACAAGCCTGAGGATAAAAAATGGGCAAATGAATTAATATCAAATGACAAATCTTCATATGTATTTCTATCATATCCAACTGAATCAATCTTAGATGTAGCTGCAATAGTTGACTCAGTGGATTTAGTAATTACTCCAGATACATCAATAGTACATATGGCATGTGCATTTAATAAACCTTTAATTGCGATATATAAAAAAGATATGGAAGGCTTTGAGGCGTGGAAGCCAAAATCAAAGTGTAATCGTGTTATATTTTCGGAAAATTTTGAGAGTTTAAATGAAATTGATATAGATACTGTCGTTAACAAAAGTGCAGAGTTAATTAAAATGTATATTAAAAAAGAATTCTAAAGAATAGAGATGAAAAAAAATAAAAAAATAAAAGCTCTTATACTTAAGCTGTTGACAAATAAAAGAAATATCTTATTTGATGTTAAAAAAGCAAAAAGTGTTTTGATTCTTAAGTATGACAGAATAGGTGATATGGTTGTATCTACTCCAATTTTTAGAGAATTAAAGCTAGCATATCCAAATATAAGTATCTCTGTTCTTGCAAGTAAAGAAAATAGAGATGTGATTAAATATAACCCTTATATCGACAAAATTTATACAAATTACAAGAACCAAATTTTTAATGACTTGCCAACACTATTAAAGTTAAGAAAGAAAAATTTTGATGTATGTATTGAATTAGAGCATTCGGTTATACCACATGCTATTTTTAGGTTAAAAATATTAAATCCAAAAAAAATTATTACCATACATAAAGATGGAAGATATGGGGTTAAAGGTAGTGATTTAAAGATTTATGATTTTTTACCAAAAAAAGCACTTAAAAGTAATTTGGGTAAATTTTG
>ENA-ORXF01002604-ORXF01002604.1-marine-metagenome-genome-assembly--contig:-NODE-2604-length-10619-cov-3.101973_pt1 | contig 10619 bp, 8 predicted proteins | sample MGYA00237864_ERZ511476 | MGnify/ENA primary metagenome ERZ511476 (study PRJEB26306, sample SAMN06343908) | marine metagenome | isolation source: coastal waters | place: Atlantic Ocean: West Antarctic... | reverse complement strand
CGTGGCAAGATCGTCCCGTCGCGCATCACCTCGGTGAGCGCCAAGAAGCAGCGCGAACTCGCCCAGGCGATCAAGCGCGCGCGTCATCTGGGCCTGCTGCCCTACGTCGTTAAGTAAGGAGTCCGGAATATGGACGTCATTCTGCTAGAACGCGTCGAGAAGCTCGGCGCCATCGGCGACGTGGTGAAGGTCAAGGACGGTTACGCCCGCAACTTCCTGCTCCCGAACAAGAAAGCGCTTCGTTCGAACGAAGCCAACCGCAAGGTCTTCGAATCGAACCGCGCGCGGATCGAATCGGACAATGCGGCCCGTCGTGAAGAGGCCGAGAAGGAAGCCGTCGGCTTCAAGGACGCCCAGGTCACGCTGATCCGTCAGGCATCGAACGCCGGCCAGCTCTACGGTTCGGTCGCGGTTCGCGATCTGGTCGACGCGCTGAACGCCGATGGACACAAGGTCGCCAAGGCGGCGATCGTCCTCGACAAGCCGATCAAGGCGATCGGGCTGTACGACGTGAAGGTCTCGCTCCACCCCGAAGTGTCGGTGATGGTCAAGGTCAACGTTGCACGCTCGCCTGAAGAAGCCGAGATGCAGGCGCAGGGCGTCGACGTCATGGCGGCGATGTTCGAGGAAAGCCGCGATGAAAGCGGCTTTGTCGAGAAGTACGACGCCAACGCAGAGCCGGGCACGATCCTCGACGAGGAAGATACCCGCGAAGATCGCGCCGAAAACGCGGTCGATGCTGCCGAAGCACGCGACGCCTGATCACACGATCACGCCGACCAGAAAAAGGGCCGCCCGGGGTAATCCGGGCGGCCTTTTTTTGTTTCGACGTCAGATGGCTGGGCCGGAGGCCTCTTACGGACAGGTAATGCAGGCACCAAGCACCGCTGCGAGCGGGATAAGCGCGAGGACCACCGGAAAAATCTGTTTCATGTCGCCCCTGTCGGCAAAGTGTGGATCGTCATGCTGAAATGCGCGGCCCGGCCAAAAGGTTGCGGCGAGATGAACGCCATATCCACCTTACCGTGCGCCGCCAAAGATCGCCGTCCCTCGCGCGCGCAACGCCTCGTCGCGCGGCCAAGACTGCCCGCAAATTACGCGAAAAGGTCTCCTGGCCGCGGTAAATGAATATTACCTTCCGCAAATTAGCTTCAACCCCTTGACGTGGTGTGATTTTTTTTGATCTTTTGACGATGCAGCAGAACCGCAGCTGAAGCGGGCGATCGCATGACACATGCAAGCGGAGAGGATTTTGACACACGATATTATCGGCACAGTCCGGATAGCGGCCAGGCGGAACAGCGTCGCGTCCGACCCGATCGTTCGACACCGTTGTGGCGGCGCGCGATGAGCGACATTCGGCGCGACCCGTTCGGGTTGAAATCCGTGGTTTCCTCTCATCGGCCGGCGACGACGCGGGAGAGCCGGTCAGGCGCGGTCGTTGGGCTTGGGGCAAGCGCGATGTCTGGCTTTCTCGCCGGACTCGTGATCCAGGGCGAGCTTCTCCTCGTGGTCGCAGGCATCGTGTTGACGACGACATCGGTGGGTGTTGGATGGCTGGTCAGCAGTTTCTTGCGCTGAGCTCAGCCGGTCGGCTTACAGGCTGATGCTCGCGTGTGACGGTTTATCGCCGCCCGAACAGCTTCTCGATATCGCCATGTGCCAACTTGATCCACGTCGGGCGACCGTGGTTGCACTGGCCCGAATGCGGCGTGACCTCCATTTCGCGGAGTAGCGCATTCATCTCGGTCACCGAGAGCACCCGCCCCGCCCGGACCGATCCGTGGCAGGCCATTGTTCCGGCCACGGCGTCGAGCCGCTCCTTGAGACTTAGTGCCTCATCATAGGCCGCAAGTTCGTCGGCAAGATCGGTCACGAGGCCGGTGGGATCGGCCTGTCCCAAAAGCGCCGGGGTGGTCCGAACAAGCACGGCGCGCGGGCCGAACCGGTCGATCTCCAGGCCGAATTCCGCAAGCTCGCCTGCCCGCGCTTCCAGCCGATCACAGGCGGTTTCGTCGAGTTCGACGACCTCGGGGATCAGCAACGCCTGTGCCGCGATGCGCCCGCCCTTCAACGCCGCCCGCATCCGTTCGAGGACCAGCCGTTCATGCGCGGCATGCTGATCGACCAGGATCAGCCCGTCCTCGGTCTCGGCGACGATATAGGTCTTGGCGACCTGGCCCCGGGCAACGCCGAGCGGATGCTCGGACCGGGGTGCGGGCGCGGTCCAGGCCGGTTCCGCACGCGCCTGCGGCGGAGTGGTGAAAAACGACTGACGGCGCTCCATCACGCTATCGCCCTGCAGGAGCGGCGGTTGTTGGCCGCCCTCCCGCGAGGGCATCGCCAGCGGTTCGCTGGTCCAGTGTTCGGCCAGATCGACCGGCGCATGCCGCACCACGCGCAACCCCGCCTCGTCGAGCGCGCGGCGCAGGCCCGACACGATCATCCCGCGCACCAATTGCGGGTCGCGGAAGCGGACCTCGGTCTTGGCGGGGTGGACGTTGATGTCGACCTCCCCCGTCGGAACGTCGAGGAACAGCGCCACCACCGCATGCCGGTCACGCGGCAGCATCTCCGCATAGGCCCCGCGGATCGCCCCCATCAACAACCGGTCCTTCACCGGGCGTCCGTTCACGAACAGATACTGATGATCCGCGATGCCACGGTTATAGGTCGGCACGCTCGCGACGCCGCCGAGAAGATACCCTTCCCGCTCAAGATCGATCGCCACCGCATTGTCGGCAAAGGTCCGGTCGGTCAGCGCGGCGACGCGTTGGGGCCGGTCCTGCCCGCCCGATACCGACAGCACGCGCCGGCCGTCATGCTCGACGCTGACCGCCACATCGGGACGCGCCATCGCCAGCCGCCGGATGACGTCGAGGCAGGCGGCATATTCGGCGCGGGGGGAGCGCAGGAATTTGCGCCGCGCGGGGATGCGCGCAAAAAGTGCCTCGACAACGATCCGGGTGCCCGGCGGCAGCGCGGCGGGCCCATCGCGGACGACGTCGCCATTGTCGACGGTCCGGGCCCAGCCCTCACCGCCCGCGACCCGGCTTTCGATGGTCAACCGCGCGACGCTGGCGATCGATGGCAGCGCCTCGCCGCGAAAGCCCAGCGTCGACACCGATTCGATCGCCTCGTCGGGAAGCTTCGAGGTCGCGTGGCGCTCCAGCGCCAGCGCCATCTCGTCGGCCCGCATCCCACAGCCGTCGTCGGTGACCTCGATCCGTGTCAGACCACCCTCGCCCAGCACCACCGCGATTCGCGTTGCGCCCGCGTCGATCGCGTTTTCAACGAGTTCCTTCAACGCGCTGGCGGGTCTTTCGACCACTTCACCGGCTGCGATGCGATTGACCAGATGTTCGGGGAGGCGACGTATTGACACAGCGGTTCCCCTAGACCAAGCGACGGCATCCCGCGACCCGCAAACGCTATGGAATCCCAGGCCGCAAGGCTGTGCGGCGGACCTCGCGAGATATAAGCGAATCGCTGGCCGGGACACCGGGCGGCAAGACACGGAAACGACGCGCGCCCATGGCCTTTTTCTCCCGCTTCTTCAAATTCATGAGCCACGACATGGCGATCGACCTCGGCACCGCGAATACCGTGGTGTATGTCCGCGGTCGTGGCATCGTCCTCAACGAGCCCTCGGTCGTCGCGGTCGAGACGCTGAACGGCGTCAAACGCGTCAAGGCCGTTGGCGACGACGCGAAGCTGATGATGGGCAAGACGCCCGGCACGATCGAGGCGATCCGCCCGCTGCGCGATGGCGTCATCGCCGACATCGACGTCGCCGAACAGATGATCAAATATTTCATCAACAAGGTTCATGGCGGCAATTCGATGCCGTGGCGTCGGCCGGAAATCGTGATCTGCGTGCCGTCGGGCTCGACCAAGGTCGAACGCCGCGCGATCCGCGATGCCGCATCGAATGCGGGCGCGAGCCAGGTGTTTCTGATCGAAGAGCCGATGGCGGCCGCGATCGGTGCCGACATGCCCGTGACCGAGCCGATCGGCAGCATGGTCGTCGACATCGGCGGTGGCACGACCGAAGTCGCGGTACTCTCGCTGCGCGGCCTTGCGTACACGACGTCGGTCCGCGTCGGCGGTGACAAGATGGACGAGGCGATCGTCAGCTATGTCCGCCGCAACCACAATCTGCTGATCGGCGAAGCCACGGCGGAGCGGATCAAGCAGGACGTCGGCATCGCGCGCCCGCCGGCCGACGGTATCGGCAAGACGATCCACATCAAGGGCCGCGATCTGGTCAACGGCGTGCCCAAGGAAATTCAGATCAACCAGGGGCAGATCGCCGAGGCGCTGAGCGAACCCGTCGCGACGATCGTCGAGGGGGTGCGCGTTGCGCTGGAGAATACCGCGCCCGAACTCGCAGCGGATATCGTGGATCAGGGCATCGTCCTGACCGGTGGCGGCGCGCTGCTCGAAGGGCTTGATGAGGTGTTGCGCGACGAAACCGGCCTGCCGGTGACGGTTGCCGAGGATCCGTTGACGTGCGTCGCACTCGGCACCGGGCGCGCGCTGGAAGATCCGATGTATCGCGGCGTCCTCCAGAACGGCTGAGACACCGCGGGGCGCAGGCGGGGCAACCGCAGCACCACGTCCGATTATTAGTCGATACGGCTCCCCACCCGGGGGCCGGATGTACAACCACCAGGGGAGCGGCGCATGGCGGCCCGCGACCGCCGCACCGGGTTTTCGCGGCGACGGCAGTATGGAGCGTTCTTCGGCTATGTGCTGGCAGTGGCCGGTGCAGTGGTCGGTGCGGTGCTGCTCGTCATCTCGACGCTCAATCCGCGTGTTTTTGCGCCCGTCACCATGTCTGCGGCAAGCATCACGGCGCCGGTGTCGACGGGTCTCGATGCGATCGCCCGCTGGTTCGGATCGATCCCCACCGCGATCGGCACCTATATTCAGGTTCATGGTGAGAACGAGCGGCTCCGCGCCGAGGTGGCCCGGTCGCGCGCTGCGCTGATGCAGGCGCGCACGATCGCCTATGACAACCATCGCTTGCGGCAGTTGCTCGCGGTGCGTGACCGGACTGCGGATACGGTCGTGGTCGCACGACTCGTCAGTTCGTCTCCCTCGAGCGGTCGCCGTTTTGCATTGCTCAACGCCGGGACCGTTCAGGGCGTCCGATCCGGCATGCCCGTGCGCGGGCCAAACGGTCTGGTTGGGCGCGTGACCGACATCGGGCCGATCGCGGCGCGGGTGTTGTTGCTGACCGATCCCGAAAGCGTCGTCCCCGTCCGCCGGGTCGGCGACGGGATGCCAGCCATCGCCAGCGGCCGCGGCGACGGCCGCGTCGACATCCGCTCGGCCGAGCGGACCAACGTCCGCTTCTCGACGCGGGACATGTTCGTGACCTCGGGCACCGGCGGCCTCTATCCACCGGGCGTTCCCGTGGCGCGCATCGCACGCCGGGGGATCGATCAGGCAATCGCCATTCCCTTCGCAGCACCTGACTCGCTCGATTTCGCGCTCGTCCAGCGGCCCTTTATGCCGCTGCCGCCGCCGCCCGCCGCGCTGCCGACCGCGCCGTGACCCCGCCCGACGTCAGCCCCATCGACTTTCGCCCGTTCGCGCCACCGCTCCCCCCCGGTCGCGCGCGGGTCATCCCTTGGGCAACGGTCGTCGCCGGATCGCTGGTGACGATCATCCCCGTTGTCGCCAGCCTGCCGCTGTTGCCGCCGATGGGGCTGATCATGCTGCTGACGTGGCGGCTGCTGGCACGCTTTTCGCTCCGCCCCTGGGCTGGCGCACCACTGGGCCTGTTCGACGACATCGTCAGCGGCCAGCCCATCGGCGCATCGATGCTGACGTGGTCGATCGTCATGATCGCCATCGACCTGATCGAACAGCGGCTGATCTTTCGTGACTTTTGGCAGGATTGGCTGATCGCCGCCGCCGCCATCGCTTTCTGCCTCACGATAGGACGCCTCGTCGCCTTACCGCTCGGCGCGCATGTCGATACCGTGCTAGTGGCGCAGATCGTGATGTCGAACATGCTTTTCCCCTTCGCTGCCCGGGTCGTCGCCTGGATCGACCGCAAGCGCGGTCCGGCCGAATGAAATTCTCCTCCACCCGCAAGGTGACCGAGGGGATGCAGGCCTATACCTTCTCCCGACGGGCGTGGCTGCTCGGCACGGCGCAGGCTGGGTTCGGTCTCGTGCTGGCAGGACGAATGGGCTGGATCGCGGTTGCGCAGAACCGCAAATACTCCGACCTGTCGGAAAGCAACCGCGTGAACATGACGCTGATGCCGCCGCGGCGCGGCTGGCTGATCGATCGCAACGGCCTCCCGATCGCGAACAACCGGACCGATTTTCGCGTCGACATCATTCCCGATCGGCTGACCGATCCCGATCGTGTGCTGGCCTCGTTGCAGCGCCTGCTCGCCTTGACGCCCGACGACATGGAGCGAATCCGTCTCGACCTGAAAGGCGCACCCGGTTTCCAACCCGTACAAGTCGCCGAGAATGTCGACTGGGAGCATTTCGCCGCCGTCAACGTCCACTTGCCCGAACTCCCCGGCGTCGCACCGACGCGTGGCTTCTCGCGCCACTATCCTGCAGGCGCTGCGGTGGCGCATCTGACCGGCTATGTCGGCACGCCGACCGCCGAACAGTACAAGAAGACGCGCGATCCGCTGTTCGTGACGCCCGGCTTCAAGGTCGGCAAGGACGGCCTGGAAAAGACGCTCGAGGACGAACTGCGCGGCAAGCCCGGCGCGAAGCGGGTCGAGGTCACCGCGCGGGGCAAGGTGATCGCGGAACTGGCGACCCGTCCCGATACACCCGGCAAGACGCAAAAATTGACCATCGATGCGGGCTTGCAGGAGTATGCCGCGCGTCGGCTCGGCACCAATTCGGGCTCGGCCGTCGTGATCGATTGCCAGACGGGCGAGATGCTCGCGATGGTGTCGATGCCCGCTTATGATCCGAACAGCTTTTCGGACGGTATCAGCCATCTCGAATGGAACATGCTGTCCGACAATGACCACGTGCCGTTGATGAACAAGGTGACGCAGGGCCTCTATCCCCCCGGGTCGACGGTCAAGCCGATGAACGCGCTGGCGCTGCTCGAGGCGGGGGTCAGTGCGGAGGACCATGTGTTCTGTTCGGGTGCGTTGCGGGTTGGCACGGGCGTCTTCCACTGCTGGAAGCGTGGCGGACACGGCCCAATCGACATGAAACGCGCGGTCGCACAAAGCTGCGATATCTATTTCTACGAAATGGCGCGCCGCCTGGGCTATGACAAGATCGCTCCTGTCGCGGAACGGGTCGGGCTGGGCCAGAAATTCGACCTGCCCGTGGCCACGCAACGCTATGGGACCGTGCCCAACAGCGCCTGGAAAAAACGGAAATACAAGGCGAATTGGACGATCGCCGATTCGCTCAACGCGTCGATCGGACAGGGTTATGTCCTCGCCAATCCGCTGCAACTCGCGGTCATGGCCAGTCGCATCGCGTCGGGACGCGCGCTGCAGCCCAGCCTGTTGGCCGACCGGGTCGTGCGGAATCCCCCCGCCCTACCCTTCCAGCCCGGCCATCTGCAGACCGTTCGGGAGGCGATGTGGGCGGTTGTCAACGGCGGCGGCACCGGCGGCGCGGCGCGATTGCTGCTCAAGGACGTGGCGATGGCGGGCAAGACCGGCACTGCGCAGGTGCGTCGTATCACCATGGCCGAGCGCCGGTCAGGCGTGCTCAATAACGGCCAGCTCCCCTTCAAGTTGCGCGACCATGCGCTGTTCATGGGCTTCGCTCCCGCCGACAACCCGCGCTACGCGCTCAGCGTCGTCCTCGAACACAATGGCCATACCGTCCGCAACCTCGACACCCCGATGATCGCGCGCGACATCATGACCTATTTGTTCGACCGCGACCGCGCACTGGCCAGCCTTGCGGAGATCGAGCCGAGCTGGGGTGGCGACATCACCACGCGGATGGCGGCGACCGCCGCGGAATATAAGGCCGCCCAGTCACCGCCGCCCGCTACCGCCGCGACGAAAAACGACGGCGTGGCGCCGACCGATTCTGACGCGGTCGAAGCCGCTACCGATCTCGCCAACCAGACGCAGGCAGCGCTGGCGGGCGAAGGCCCCGACGGCGAGACGGTCGCTGGCGTGGGCACCACCGAAACCGCGCCGCAATGAGCCGCTCCTCTCTCGTGCCCGAACCGCTCGCGCGGTTGCCGTGGCGGATGATCCTGACAGTCATCGCGATCGGCACCTTCGGTCAGATCGTCCTTTATTCCGCAGCGGGCGGCAGCCTGAAGCCTTGGGCCTTTTCGCAGGGCATCCGCTTCTACATGTTCATCGCGGCGGCGATCATCCTGTCCTACGTCCCCGAGCGGGTCTGGCGCTATGGCGCCTTTCCCGTCTACGTCGCGATCGTCATCGCGCTCGTCGCGGTTGAGGCGTTGGGCGAAATCGGGGGCGGCAGTCGGCGTTGGCTTGATCTCGGCGTCATCCGGCTCCAGCCCAGCGAGTTCATGAAACCCGCCATCGTGCTGGCCTGCGCGCGTTTCTACGACATGCTGCCTGCGGGCGAGACACGGACATTCTCCGCCATCTGGCCAAGCGCGGTGCTGATCGGCATTCCCGCTGGGCTGATCATGCTGCAACCCGACCTTGGCACCGCGCTGATGGTCTGTGCGGGCGGCGTCACCGTCATGTTCCTGTCGGGCATCCCGCTACGCCTCTTTGTTGGCGGTGCGCTCGCGCTGTCGGTCGCCGCACCGCTGTCGGTCAATTATCTGCTCCATGACTATCAGCGCAATCGTGTGCTCATCTTCCTCGATCCCGAAAGCGACCCCCTCGGCACCGGCTATCACATCAGCCAGTCGAAGATCGCGATCGGTTCCGGTGGCATCTTCGGCAAGGGCTTCCTCAACGGCACCCAGAGCCACCTCGACTATCTGCCGGAGGGCCACACCGATTTCGTCTTCGCCACCATGGCCGAGGAATGGGGCATGGTCGGCGGCTGCCTGCTCATCCTGGCGTTTCTCCTCGTCATTCGCTGGGGCATCAACGTCGGCCGCGCAGCGGACACGCGCTTCGCCAAACTGACCGCCGCCGGGCTCGCCACGACGATCTTCTTCTACGTCGCGATCAATCTCAGCATGGTGATGGGCATGGCGCCGGTCGTCGGCATCCCCCTCCCCCTCGTCAGTTTCGGCAGTTCGGCGCAGATGACGGTGATGCTGTGCCTGGGAATCCTGATGTCGATCGACCGCCAGAACCGCCGGACCGTCCGCTGGTAACGTTTTTTCGAAAAAAAGGGTTTGCATCCCCCGCCCCGGATGCTAACCGCGCGCTTCCCCGATGAGGCGAGCGCGAAAGCGCAAAGCGAACGGCGGAATGGACGCATAGCTCAGTTGGTAGAGCAGCTGACTCTTAATCAGCGGGTCCTTGGTTCGAGCCCAAGTGCGTCCACCATAACCTTTTATATGATATCAGTTATTTAAACCGGATCCAGCCGCGAGCTTAAGAAGAAATGGGCTCTCACTGTGACCATTTTTGTGACTTTGGCAGGGCCTTTCTCGCTGGCGCGCAGTGTGGCCTGATTTGCGCTCAAAACCCGCTGGTCTGCATAAGGCCGCAAATGGTTGACCGGCGCGTGACACGTTCTGCTGCGTCGATTCCCGGATCGCCTGGACAAGATCGCTCTCGCCGGTGAAGTGAGGCCCGATCCCACCCCGAACAGCGTCGACATGCGCGAAGGCCACCCGGCCGCGTCGCCACGGAAAAGTCTAAGATCCAGCAAGGTTCTCACGCCTTGGCGATGCATTCCCATACCACATGAACAGCTTACCCGAAAGCTTGAGCCAGCCGACTGCCCGCGATCCGATTTCTGCTGTTCCTCGGTCGGGTGGCGAGAACCACGATTTTCGCCCCTTGCACCGGACAGCCAGGAGACGGCCCGGTTTGAGCCGCTTTCGGGGATCAGAGGCCGGATAGCGGCCCGTCGCGGGGCGTGGCGGTGCACGACCTGTTTTAGCCGCCGACTGACCCACGGTACCGAGCCAAGCGGTCGCGGTGCGGGCACGACTCGGCGCTCAGCGATCCAGCATCAACCTGCCACTACCGCACTTCCGCCCCGTGGCAGCAACACCAAGTCGGCCGCCTCATCGGCGTCTGTGAGCAACGTCTTACGCGGCGTGCCCAGCTGTGCCCGCATCGTCAGACCTCGCGCGAGGTCGGTCACTTGGCTCGCGCGTGCGGCGACGGGAAAGTCGGACGGGAGCTCTCCCGCGCTGATTGCATCGCGAAAACGGCGTTCCACCAGCGCCGCACCGGCGGTGGTCGCGTCCTTCAGGAACTGCCTGACCTCGGCGTCGTCCACGAGCGGCGCGACGCACACCATCAGACATCCTGCTGCCGATCCCGCCTCAGTCGCACTCTCGACGGCGTGTCTCAGGAAGCCGGCGATCGCGTCGCGAAGCGTTGGCACCGAGAAAAGCGCCTTCGCAGCGCGAGCGCCCTTTGCGTCCGCGTATGCCCGCAGCGCGCGTAGAAATAGCGTCCGCTTGTCCCCAAAGACGGAATACAGGCTTTGCCGCCCCACGCCCATGCCGGCGATAAGATCGTCGATCGTCAC
>ENA-ORXF01002602-ORXF01002602.1-marine-metagenome-genome-assembly--contig:-NODE-2602-length-10624-cov-3.714800_pt1 | contig 10624 bp, 9 predicted proteins | sample MGYA00237864_ERZ511476 | MGnify/ENA primary metagenome ERZ511476 (study PRJEB26306, sample SAMN06343908) | marine metagenome | isolation source: coastal waters | place: Atlantic Ocean: West Antarctic... | reverse complement strand
TAAATGAAAGTATAGGAACTGTAGCCTCTACTATGTTAATTGGGCCAGCCCTAGCTGAATTAATTCTTCGTAATTATGACTATGACAATGATGAACATATTGATATTCGTGAAATAACATATGATATTGTTAATATTACTGGAAGCTCAGAACTTAATCAAAAAATTATTAGAGGCTATATTGAGGCAATAGACATAATATCAAAGTCTAAAAAAGATGCCACGAGGATACTAGAAGATATATTTTAAAGACTTAAAGATATATCTTAAGATCTAATTAATACTGAATTTAAATAATATTTCTTCATTGAATTCCATGCCATCAGGCATTGATGGTAATGGTGAAGATTTATAGATAGCTCTCTTAATAGAGTTTTTGAAAAGAGTTTCTTTGTAAGCTTTATCAATAATACAATTGTAAATAGCTACTTCTTTAATAATTCCATTTCTTTCTTGGATTAATTTAACATCACAACCCCAATTTTCTTTTGTTCCAAAGTAATTCCAATTACTTTTAACTCTTAAAACAACACTATCATTATAAATAGATTTTAAAATATTTAAATGATCCTTCACTTTACTTTTTTCTTCTTGATAAAGTCTTTCAAATTCTAGATTAAAAAGTAAGATATCTTGTTGAATTTTATTATTAACTTTCAGTGATGAAGAAAGCTCATTATTCAGCTTACTATTTTCTGCTTGTGCTTCTGGAAGTATCGCTGCATTGGCTGCATCAGCTGAGTTAGAATTGGGTCGATATGAGTTAGCTGCAGTGATTGGCATTGAGCAAATGAAAAATGTTAGTCCGCATGAGGCTGCTAATTTTATCGGAGGTCCAGCCATGTGGTCTGGTCATGAGTGTCAAGATATTGAATATCCTTGGCCTCATATGTTTAGTCTCCTAACAGAAGAATATGACAAGCGCTTTGGAATAGATGAGCGATATCTGTCTAGAATTTCAGAAATAAACCTTAATAATGCTAAAAAAAATCATAACTCTCAAACACGAGGCTGGACTTTTGATGAGCATTCTTTTGCAAGATCTGGAGAGCATAACCCTGTAATTGAAGGCAGGACAAGAAAATCTGATTGCGGTCAAATCACAGACGGAGCAGCAATTATCTTTCTTGCGTCTGAAAAAAGAGCAAGACAATATGCCAAAGATAATAAAATTAAAATTGATGATATTCCATACATAAAAGGATGGGGTCATAAAACAGGACCAATTACCCTAGAAGAGAAGATTAATTACAGCAAAGATAATCCTTATATTTTTCCTCATGTAAAAGATGCTATTGATGATGCTTTCAAAAGAGCTTCAATGCCCGGCGTTGAATCTGTAGATGGAATCGAAACACATGATTGCTTCTCATCAACTGAATATATGGCAATAGATCATTTTGGCATAACTTCTCCAGGAGAAAGCTGGAAAGCGATCGAGTCAGGCGACATAGAGCTAGGAGGTAAAATTCCTATAAATGCTAGTGGTGGCCTTATTGGATTAGGGCATCTAGTTGGTGCAACAGGCGTGAGAATGCTGCTAGATTCATACAAGCAATGTACAGATAGTGCCGGAGATTACCAGATTAACAACGCAAGAAATGTTGCAACATTAAATATCGGTGGAAGTGCAACAACAGTCGTTAGCTTTGTGGTCGGCACCTAGGAAAATAAAACTTTTAACTCCCTTCTTAAAACTTTCCCAACCGTATTCCTGGGCAGTTCCTTGATTATCCTTAAATCTTCTGGGTATTTATATTTTGCAATTCCTAATTCTTTAAGAAATTCAGTCACATCCTTTAAGTCTATTTTTAAATCTTCTTTTAAAACAGCAACGACTCCAACCTTTTCACCGAGCACTTCATCATCATATCCCGTCACAGCAACTTCGAGAATTGAAGGATGTGATGTTAATAAATTATCCAGTTCCTCGGGCGAGATATTCATACCACCTCTAATAATTAAATCTTTGCATCTCCCGCAATACTTATAAAACTTATTCTCAGTTTCATCAGAAGAAATTTCAAACATGTCACCGGTTCTAAAAAAACCCTCTTCATCAAACACTTCTTTGTTGGTTTCTGGAGCATTCCAGTAGCCATCAAACACAGTGGATCCTGAAATTAGTAATTCACCAGGAATCATAGGCTCAAGAATTTCTGAGTTTGATTCTAAGTCAATAAGCTTAGTTTTAATTGTTTTAGAGATAGGGTTATTCCACTCAAATCCTTCAACACCAAATCTTGGAAAGTAAATAGCTCTTAGCGCCGGGTCTTCCACGTCATCCCTTGTGCTAAATAAGCTCATCCCTTCATTTGACCCAAAAATATTTTGAATCGTGATTTGATGGTCATTTTGGAATGTTTCAACCATCCATTCTGAGAGAGGAGCTCCTCCACATCCAATAGATCTGAGATTTGATAAATCTAGTTTCTCAAAAAGCGTCTTATTATTTAACAGCATATTCATAATTGCTGGAGCCGCAATCGTGTAATTAACCTTCTCATCAGACATCTGATTAAGATATATCTGCAAATCAAAAGGGTGGTGTTGGATAAGCTTACCTCGGCATATTAACCAATTAAATAAAAAGCCTCCTATACTCGCCATATTAACTAGTGGAAAAGGATTCAAAAGAATATCTCCTTTTTGGGTGTTTGCTAAATGGTATGCAGCTTTAGCCATTGTGCCCCATAGATTATGACTTCTTGGTACTCCCTTAGGGGTTCCAGTAGTTCCTGATGTCCAGCAGATTGTTAAAATGTCATTTGATGTATTTACAATAGAATTGCAGTAATGCTCTGTATCAGTAAGTGTGTCGATTGAGGTGTTGCGACCATTTAAATTTATAAAACCCTCAGCCTCGCCAATTGATAGAAGAACATGCCGATCATCAAAAGCTTCTTTTATTTCTAATGCAAAGTTTTTTGAATTAAATAACGCAATGCCTATATAGGCCTTTGGGTTAATGTCCTCAATAATTTCTTTAAGCTCGTATTTCCCATATTGGATAGGAACAGGCGAAATAATAATTCCAATTTTTGACAAGGCAATATATAAAATAGCAAGCTCTACAATATTTGGTAATTGCAAAATTATTTTATCGTCTTTTCTTAGACCAAGATCATAGAAAATTGATGCATATCTATCAACTTCTTTTTTAATTTGATTGAAGGTGAGTCTCTGAGGATTTCCTGAGGTAAATTCAGCTCTATTTGGGGCATCAACAAGCGCCTCATTTTCCCCAGATTCTTTGCAAGCATTTATAAAGAGCGAGTACAGTGTCTCTGAGCCCCACCATCCCTTGTTGGTGTAATCTAGAATTCTACTTTTTGGAGTTAATATCATAAATCTCTCAGTAAATAAGTTACTTGCTTAATAGAACTAATCTAACATATTTAATTATTTATACTAGAATTTACGAATAACTTTAAGTCAATTGAAGAAAAAATTTACAACCACTTAAGGTCATTAGTAGTAGTTAAAATATGAGTCTGTGAGCTAATGATTAAGCAATAAATATCTAAATAATTATTTTTCTGTTCATAAAATACTCAAAAAAAATACTACTAACTGCAATGTATTTTTTTAATACATTAGTTGCTTTACCCGATGGTAAAAACACATTATATTAAATTGATAATCTTTACTTACTGAACTAAAAATGGAATTTTCCACAATCATCTTAATTCTACAAACACTAGGGCCCTTCACTGTCTTGGTGACTGTATATTTCTTGGTGACTGAGCTAAAAGAACAGAACAGGGTGGCGAGAGCAAACGCACGTCAAAATATAGCAGATTCCCATCAAAAAGTAGCTCTTGCTGGCTTAAAGACTATTATCGTCAAAACGAAGTTAAAGCTAAGAAAAAATGAAGAGCTGAGCCCTGAGGAGAATGCTTCTTACCTCACTTATTTCAGTGTCATGTTAAGAGCTCGTGAAAATCAACACTATCAACACAAGATAGGGATGCTAGACAATGAAGAGTGGACGGCGATGCTCATCTCATTTAAAACTTTGTTCAAAGAGCCAAAACATCTAGAGATCTGGGAATTTATTAAGATTACATTTGCTGAAGATTTTGCAGTCTTGGTTGATGAGCAAATTAAACAAAGCAAACTTTACGGTTAAAGACGATGCAATCAGATCAAGAGCTCAACTATCTTACTAAATCGCTGCATCATCATCCCAGCCCATACTTGATTTATAAGCTCGATGGATCTATTGCTTGGGCAAACATTGCTGCTCGATACATTTTTAATACCGAGACCTTGGATGATCTATCCATTGTTAAGATTGATGACAATATCGCTAATAACTTTGGTGATTTAGATTCTATTGCGCTTTATTACGATACTCCAATTGAGATATCTTTAAGGAAGATGAATTTTTTTATGCGCACACGCGTTCACATGATTCCGGTGGATATCTCCAATGGCATTATGTTAATTGAGGTTTTGTGTTCTTCCCGATCTGGTTTAGATGCTTTGCGTCAAACAATTGATTGCATTGAGCATGATCGCATTGAACTTGCCTATCAAAAACAAGTGAACTTAGAGACCAATGAGATTACAGGCATCGAAGCATTATTAAGACTTCAAGACGGCGAGGGCGGCTATCTAAACAATGATAAAATCATTCCCATGATAGAGGGTGAAAGCCTTTTTTCATTGGTGGTTCTAGAGTCACTCAAGCAGCTTGAAAAGTTCTTTGCTGTCAAAGAGCACCTTGGTTTTAAAGATGCAACTTTGTATCTGAATGTTTCAGCTCACACCATTATGCATCCAGAATTCTGCGCTATTTTCACTGAGTTTGTGGATCGCTTGAAACTAAAACCTAATCAATTTGGTTTAGAGGTCACAGAAACAGCCGAGCTTGCTGATATTAAAGTTGCTGCCAGTTCATTGGCTGCTTTAAAAGAGAAAGGAATTAAAATTGCTTTGGATGATTTTGGAGCAGGCTATGCTTCACTTAAATACATACGAGATCTTCCCATTGATGTTGTTAAGCTTGATAAACACTTTACATTCAATGTTACAGACGCAGCAACAGCAAGACTCATTAGCTTTGTAACTTCTGTTTGCATAGATTTAAACCTAGAGATGATAGGTGAGGGAATTGAAACAGAAGAAGACAGGAAGATGATGCTAGATCTTGGTTGTAAGATTGGTCAAGGCTATCTCATGCATCGCCCAAGTTTCCTGGATTCCTTTAAAGCAGAGGGGCAAAGCAATGGATAAGATGACTCCGAAAGAAACGTCCAAAGGAGCAGAGGAAATTGTTCTGACTCAAATCAAACAAAACTTTATTACTCCAGCAAGCGCTATCTATGATTATGTCGATATGGTTGAAAAGGTTCTGGTAGCTGCTGATCTTCAGTGCGAGGATGAGATCAACCAGATCAAATCCTCAAGCGATAAACTGATCGAACAATTCGAAGAAGCCTTTGCACTAAACACTGGCGTCAATGCTACTTCAAGCAAAAAGTCACCCGAGGAATATTCTGAACTTAGGCACAACCTTAGAACTCCACTCAATGCCATCATTGGTTATGGTGAGATCTTAATGGAAGATTATGAAGATGATCTAGAAGAATCAACCATGGAAGACTTTCAGCAAATCATCAACCTGGCGCGTGAGACAGAGACAGCCATTGAGATATTTGTAGATTACATTCGAGGTGAAGCCATTGATCCAAACAATGATCAGATGTCAAACCAGTTGGAGTCTGCGGAAGCTTTGTTTAAGTCTCTTGGCGAGATAGAATATTCTATTGAGCTTGGTGATGATCTAAAAAATTCTGATATTTTAATTGTTGATGATAACAAGACCAATTGCGAAGTTTTGCAACGTCGTCTATCGATGCAAGGACTGAACTGTCGAACTGCTTACGATGGTACTACAGCTATTGCTGAGGTTTTTACCAAAACTCCAGATTTAATTTTACTCGATGTGATGCTTCCAGATATAAATGGCTTAGAACTTCTTAAAACATGGCGCAAGGAACATAATTCTGAATCGCTGCCAGTTATTATGGTCTCCGCATTCAATGATGTTGACAGTATCTCAAAGTGCATCCAGCTAGGTGCTCAAGACTATCTTCCAAAGCCAATTAACGGAACAATTTTACTGGCTAAAGTAGTAGCAGCTCTTGAAAGAAAATTTTGGAGAGAGCGTGAAAAGGAACTAGTTAACAAACTTCATATTCAAGCAACCACCGATCAGCTCACGGGTTTATACAACCGAAGAGTTGTTTTTGAGGCGCTTGATGAAGCCATGGCTAATGCTAATGAATCAGGGGATAGAGCCTTTGCCTCAATCATGTTCGATATTGATTTTTTTAAGAATGTAAACGACACCTATGGTCATGCTGGGGGCGATGCTGTGTTAGTTGAATTCGCCCATTTGCTTCAAGCAGAGATTACATCGCCTAACATTATTGGTAGAATTGGAGGTGAGGAATTTTTGGGATTGCTATACCTAAATGAATCTGAAACCTATGAGTTTTGCAAAAAACTCATGAAGAAAATTAATGACAATGTTGTTCATTTTCAAGGCACAGATATCAAGGTTGCCTCAAGTGGAGGCATAGCTTTTTCTAGTGAAACAGATGCAGCAGCAGATTTGATTAACAAAGCTGATGAGCGACTTTATGACGCTAAAAAATCAGGCAGAAATAGATTTAAATTTATAGATACCGAAATAGTAGGAGACTAAAAATGGCTAAGATATTGTACGTTGAAGATAACGAAATGAATCGTGACATGCTGTCGCGCAGACTTACCAGAAGAGGTTATGACATCATCATGGCTTTTGATGGCCAAATTGGCCTCGATATGATGAGATCTGAAGCTCCAGACGTTGTTTTAATGGACATGGGATTGCCTGTCCTGGATGGTTGGCAAGCCACCATTCAAGCTAAAGCAGACCCAGCTATTAGCTCTATACCGATTATTGCATTGACGGCTCATGCTCTTGAGTCCGATAAGCAAAAAGCTCTTGAGTGTGGTGCGGATGACTTTGATACCAAGCCTGTTGATTTCAAGCGGTTGCTAGAAAAAATAGAATCTTTTTTGAATTAATTATTTTTTAATGATGCCCTGGATCATCTGAGATAGATTATCCATTGAGACATCGTCTTTCTTCACAAGACCTACGACGCGTTCTTTGAGAAGTTCCTCTTGAACATCGGTGAGATCTTTCCCTGAGAAGACAAGAATTGGTGCTCTTTTTTCCTCAGGAACATTTTTAATGTAGTTCTCAAGAAATTCAAACCCATCCATTCTCGGCATCTCTAGATCCAAAATAATTAGAGCAGGTTCATCCTTGGCTCTTTCCAAGCCTTCTTTTCCATCACGTGCAGTAATAGATCTAAACCCCCCATCTTTGAGCAGTCTCGAGAGAAGCTCTCTAACATCTTTATCATCATCTATAACTAATACCTTCTGATTCTCTGACTCAGTCCCGAGAATACGCTTCAGCGTATTAACAAACATAGTTCTATCAATCGGCTTGGTTAGATAGTCGTTGGCACCAAGAGATGCTGCTAAATTTGATTGGTTGAGCTGACTGATCATGATGACAGGAATGTCCTTTAACTCTGCATCAGTCTTACATTCCTTTAGAAGAGACCAGCCATCTCTGCCAGGCATCAAGACATCAAGCAGTATAAGTTTTGGCTTAACCTCACGAATTAACTCCATACCTTTTTCACTGTTAGTTGCCCCAAGCAGTGTTAAGTTAAGTTTAGCGATCGTGCGTTTAATTAAATCATGCATGGCCACATCATCATCCACAAGGACCACAAGATTTTCTTGCTCATCCATTTTGATGAGCTCACCGTCCACCTCATCTTCATTGTACTCAGCACCGACTCTAGGAACAGAAAGTGTAAAGACTGAGCCAACACCTTCCTCACTAGTAATCGAGACTTCTCCACCCATCATTTCTGCAAACTTCTTAGAAATTGGAAGCCCTAAACCTGTTCCACCATAATTAGCAGAAGTGGATCTTTCTGCTTGGGTGTATTCTTCAAAGACTTTTGCGACCCCCTCAGGACTCATCCCGGCCCCTGTATCGATCACTGCAAAATTAACAAAAGAAATCCCATCTTTCATCTCCTCTCTAACATCGAGAGTAATGGTTCCGTTACTTGTAAATTTAAAACCATTACTTAGGAAATTAGTCAGGCACTGTCTTAACTTTGTTTCATCTTGTGACATGGAGCCCATAGCACCATCGAAATTAATAATAAATCCATTGTCATTTTTCGTTGCAAGAGGGGCAGAAACATCTTTGATGGTTTCGACCATACCTTCGATTTCAAAACTAGTAATAAATAATTCCATTTTTCCGGCTTCAATTTTAGAAAGATCAAGAATGTTATTAATCAAAGATAGGAGGTGAGAGCCAGCAGAGGTAATTTTTTTAAGATCTGGCATTAAGTCGTCGTAACCCAAGTCCTCACAGTCTTCATAAAGCATTTCACCATAACCCAGGATTGCATTCAGTGGGGTTCTAAGCTCATGACTCATGTTTGCAAAGAACCTAGATTTTTGATCACTCATTTCTCTGGCTTCATCTCGAGCTTCTTCCATTTCACCAGTTCTAGCATCAATGAGCCCGTTGACCTCATCTGACATTCTTGAGAAGGCGACCAACATTAATTCAACAGAAGCTTCTTCGCTTGAATTCTTGTCCGCGCTGTCAGCAAGATCCTGCATCTTCTTGATATCATTTAGGATGAGTGTTCGCGCGCTTCCATCAAGCTGATCTGCTAAGGCGCTCATTTTTTCGATGATGACCTCATCTCTTTCATGACGTCTTTTTGCTTGCTCACCCCTAATTGATTCCATCTCTAACAAATGAGACTTGTAGCTTCCCAGCGCTGCAGATAGATGGCCTACCTCATCGTTTTCAGAAGCAAGCAAACCTGTGCGTGCAGGCATCTGTTGGGAATGATCTCCTTGCGTTAGACCCTCAAGAACCTCGATGGCTTTGGTGATACCCCCAAAGGTCCTAGTTGTAATAAATGCTATTAAAGAAATAATCAGAAGCACCATGGTCAATGCAGCTATGTAGGTAATATTGAGTACATTTGCTGCTCTTAAGATATTTTCTCGCTCGTCTTTAAATATAAAGAGCTGAGCTTCACCAGCAGAGAGAGAAGAGCTTAGAGGAAGCAGGGTAATTGATGTACCCAGCGTGGTGTCTTTTGAGGAGTATCTTGAACCATTTTCAGCATTAAATAAGACTGCTTTAGACGTCAGGCTATCAAAATTTTCTTGATCAAAAAGATCTTCATCATCAGCGCCGAGTTGAGCGTAGTAATCATTCAGACTGATAAGGCCAGTTGCAGTTTTAATTGCAGTTCTAACTTCAAATTCATCTTCAAAAATCTCTAACCCCTTACGAATATCAATGCCTAGAATCATGACCGCAAGAGTCTCACCCTCAACTTTTATAGGGAAGGTCACAGACTGATTTAGGGTAGCCGCATCAGAGTTAGCTGAGTCTAAAATCTTCACTATTGAACGTCTTGGTCGAGTCGATGCATCTTCAATAAAAGAGTCAAGGTAGCTAAAGAAATCTGGTCGGGCGTTGGGAGAGCAGGGGTCAACACCAAGTAAATCAAGAGCGCTTCCGCAGTAAATGCGTTCCCCAGATGGAAAGTAAACCATGACATAACTAAAAAGACCGTAATCGAGCTCTTCTTCAAACATCACATCCAATAGATACTGAGCATCTCCTATTTTTTTAGCAGCAATGGTATCCAAAAGGGGATTGACATATATGTTGCTTGAGGCAACTTCATCTAGAAATATTTCTGAATCAGGTTCCCAGTAGGCTCTATTCTCTCCGGTAGCTGGAAGCCACTGGTCCATTGCATCGAAAGATTTATTGTAGGTTTGGTACCAGGCTGATTCGTAAAGTGTTAAGAGAGACTCGTTCGATGATTCTTCTTGTATCGTTTCCCTGTAATCAAATGAGAAAATAAAAATGGCAGCAACCAAGAGGTTGCCTATGACTCCAAATAAGATTAACTGGAGTCTTATCGGCATGATTTACGAGAAATGAAGGGTAGACTAGTCTGCTAGTCTAAAGGTCAAATCAATTTGTACATTATTCACTTTTACTGATGTGCCATTGTACATCGGTGATTCATAAAGAAATTTTCTTACAGCTTTAATAGCTGCTCTATCAAAAACACCAGCAGGCATACTTTCAACGACATATGGGTCCAATACAGATCCATCAGTATCAACGTCAAACTCTAGCCTTACAGAGCCTTCAACGCCTAGCCTGATTGCTCGCCTTGGGTAATCTGGAGATGCAGCTGAGATTCTTGTTACCTCTATCTCAATACCATCATCGCCAACATAGCCTTTGTCGCCAGCAAATAAAGGCAAAGCAAGGAAAGAGCAAAGAATAAAGGATAGAGAAATTTTTAAGTTGTTCATAATTACCACAAATATATATAAAGTTGGTTAGCCTATGTATGTTTTCTGACATAGAATTAGCTAAATTATAGCAAAAGACAACCAATGAAAAAAGTAAAAGATCATTTAAACGAACAAAAGTACTGGGATATCTTTACTGTATCAGAGAATACAGATCTTTTTGA
>ENA-ORXF01002598-ORXF01002598.1-marine-metagenome-genome-assembly--contig:-NODE-2598-length-10630-cov-7.643040_pt1 | contig 10630 bp, 9 predicted proteins | sample MGYA00237864_ERZ511476 | MGnify/ENA primary metagenome ERZ511476 (study PRJEB26306, sample SAMN06343908) | marine metagenome | isolation source: coastal waters | place: Atlantic Ocean: West Antarctic... | reverse complement strand
TTTATATAGTGCTCCGTAATTGGCATCGTTTCACGATAAGGAACATGGGCTTTGATGAGATAACTTCTTGCCCTCCCTGTAAAGAGAGAGAACGGCGCGCCGTAGAGGATTGCTATAGTCAAGTGGATTCCTTTTTTTAGTTTAGCCAGTAGATGTACTCATCAACTTCTTCAAGTATGTTTATTATCATACTTGATACACTTATGAAGTGTAATAGTAGCAGAACTTTACAACAATGTTTACAACGCTAATGAAGCGAAAGGAATATGCCATGGGCTTTATAAAACTCTTTGGGTGTCATAAATTCGTGCTTTTTATTTTTTTGTAACATAGCTTTTCTCCTTTATTCTATTATTTTTAGTACCAATCAATATTAACAAAAAAACTATTATTAGGATGTCATACATTATATAAAATGTGTATTTTTAAAAATATATTTTATAAAAAACAGCTATAATCAGTCCCATAAATGGAAAGTAAAATTAAAACCAAAAGATACGAAACAAAATTTAGGATTACGTACCTCAACTATTATGAAATTGAGAATTTGGTAAAGACTCACCCAGCGATATTTCGTGAAATTTATAATAAAAGAAATATTAATAATATATATTTTGATACTAATGATTTATCAAACTATTTAGATAACGTTGAGGGCGAAACAAGTAGACAAAAAGTTAGAATCAGATGGTACGGGGACCTTTTTGGGGTTCCTAATAAGCCAAAACTAGAAATAAAAAATAAACGTGGACTATTGGGATGGAAAGAAAGATATGAGATTAAAAATTTTTCTTTAAATATGAAAAGACCATTCAATTACAAGGAAGTCTTCGATGAACTTCTTAATTCGAATGATTTTAATATACTTCGTCTTAATCTTAATTCTCTTCGCCCCACCTTAATGAATAGATATGAAAGAACTTATTATCTGTCTCACGACAAAAAGTTTAGAATAACTTTGGACAGAAAAATGAAATTCTATTCCATCAATCCTTTTATTGATCACTTTAAAACTTTTACGGACACAGAAAATACTATCATTGAGCTTAAATATGATGAATCATGTATTGATCAGGCAAAAAAAATAACTCAATTTTTCCCCCATCGAGTAACAAAAAATTCAAAATATGTAGTTGGAATAGATAAAATATCTAATTGGAAATGAAGAGATCTAACTATACGTACTATTTTAGCATTGTGATACTTATTATTGTCATAATTAGCTTTACTTTTAATCCAACTGTAAAACTTGATAATCAAGACATATATGGGAAATGGAGCGGGTCTGTTGACGGTACTGATATAGTATTTGAATTCTTTGATAGAAATAAATGTTCCATAGGTTTTGAAAGTGATGATAGATATGAAATATTAGAAGGTGTATGTGAAATTAATACAAAAAAAATTCCATTTTCGATGGCTATTAAAGATATTGAAGGAAAACCATACTCATTGTACACACTTATAAAAAAAACCAGCAAAGATACAATTGAGATAACCAATTTTTCATCAAAATGGCGCTTAAGAGAGCTAAATTTTGTCAATCAGAATACAATTGTTTTAAAAAAATAGAAAGGAGATATCTATATGAACCCAACAAACTTTGATTTAAATAATTTTTTAACACAAACTCAGGCACCGATCGCGCCTCTTGAATTTGTTTTTATGCTTCTTTTGACTGCACTAACAGCTTATGTTGTAAAGGGTGTTTACGTAAGATATGGGTCTGCTATTTCAAATAGGAAGGGTTTTGGCTCAATATTTATTCCTTTGGCAATGACTACCATGATAATTATCACAGTTGTAAAGTCATCACTAGCATTATCATTAGGCCTGGTTGGAGCACTTTCAATAGTCCGATTTCGAGCAGCGATAAAAGAACCTGAGGAATTAGTATATTTATTTATTTGTATCTCAATTGGTCTGGGTTATGGAGCAAACCAAATAACCATTACAATACTTGGTGTTCTAGTTTTAATTCTAATTTTGGCACTTACAAATCGCACATCATCTAAAGATGATCTTGGGAATGTCATGTATTTAACTTTAGTAAAACAATCTCAAGAAGATATCAATCTTGAAAAGATTATTAATTTAATTGAAGAAAACTCGCTTGAGGTAGATCTGAAAAGATTAGATGATTCATCGTCATCTAAAGAAGCTTCATTTATATTATCTTTTGAAGATCGGTCTAATATTATTAAACTTAGAAATGACTTGCAGAGTTTTGATAGGGACTTACAGATAACTTTCCTTGATAACACTAAGATTTTTTAAAATTTAGTTATGAAAATTAAATCGCAACAAAAAGATAATACTTTAATTAATCAAATTTTTCCTAGGCTAAAAAGTTTATTAAATTTAATTTCATTAAATATTTTTGTTAAAATTTTTTTTATATTGGTCATATCGGTATCCCTGATTTTTTATGGAGCAACACTTCAAAGAAACCAAGTGATGGCATCAATTCAACAGATTATTTTTAATGGCATACAAACGAATATATCTGTAGTAAAAAATTATTTTCAAGGCATTGCATCAGATCCAGAAAAAATATACATAGACATAAGTTTTGAAGGTACTCAGGCATTAAATTTTGCCAGAAAAAAAGCAATGGAAAATGGAAGTATCCCCGATGAAGTTCAGAATTTATCTGTTAAAGCTAAATTAATAGTTGGTGGAGAAACATATAAAGTAAAGCTATCTCCTACTGGTTTAAATTTAGATATGATTGGAAGCATCGATAAAAGAGCTTATAAAGTAAAAGTTTCTGATGGAAAAAAAATATATGGAATGTCAGAGTTTAAGCTATTACCTCCTTCAGCAAGGCACCGCATGGTTGAATGGGTTGGCCATGAACTTCAAAAAAAAGAAGGTCTAATTGCCCTAAAGTATTTTTTTGTAGAGTCCCATCTTAATGGAAAAAATTTAGGAATATACGCCATCGAAGAACATTTTAATAAGGAGCTATTAGAAAACAATAACTCAAGAGAAGGTTTAATATTTGCTGAAAAGAATACAAAAAATGGTAAAAGAATCAAAATTTTTAATGAAAAAAAATATCTACAAAACAATGTAAAAAATAATCAAATAGTGCTTCTAAGATCTCTTATGCAAAGCTTAAAAAATAATGAAATTGAAATAGGCAGAGTCTTTGATTTAAAGAAATTTGCAAAACACTTAGCAATTATTGAGTTAATGAACTCTGATCACGCGTTCGGTATAAATTCATTCTATTATTTCAACCCAGTTACAAGCCTAATAGAGCCGATTCCAAGGGAATATAATTCTTTACGGTATTCACAAGGGCAACCAAATCCAAATATATTCGCTACCAATAAGTTCCTAAATAATAAAGACGGTTACATATATTTTAATAAACTTATAAATAATAAAGAATTTATGAAATATTATTTAATTGAACTCACAAAAGTTTCAAACAAAGAATATCTAGATGGTTTTTTTGATGATATCAAAGATGACTTTATTGAGCAGCAAAATATAATATTTAAAGAATCACCTTTTTATAAATTTCCCAAAGAGTATATGTACCAAAGACAGTCTCAGATCAAGAGATGGCTAAATAAAGATCTTAGACTTGTTGCTACCCAGAATATTGAAAATAAAACTATAGTAGAAATAAGTATTAGTAATAACTCTATATTTCCAATAGCATTATTAAAAATAAGCTCATCTCAAAATAACTTATTAGATGACTTAGATATTATTATTAACCCATATGATAAATATTATTTAGACATTGATAATAAAGACTTATCAGATGCTAATGACATAATACTAACATACAAGATTTATGGCATATCAAATGATGAACGAGAAACATTTGTAGTACCGAAATCCTTTAAGACAGGAGTTTCTCTTCCGGAGTTATGGGATGTTACAGGCTTTTATTCACATAAAGATTTACTAATTAACAGCGAAACAATGACTGTTTCTTTTGTTAACAACATTATTAATATCGACTCAGATATCTTTATACCAAAAAAATTTATTGTAGAAGGAAGGCCTGGTTTAATAATCAATCTTTTAAACGGGGCATCGCTATACTCTAGATCACCTTTTAAATTTTATGGTACTGATACTCTTCCAATAACTATTACATCAAAAGATAGAAAAGGTGGAGGGATAGCTATATATAGCACTGATTCAAAAAATGAATTTATAAATACACATTTTGAATATCTAACCTCTCCTAATTTTGGAACATCTGGATTAACAGCAAGTATCAGCATATATGACTCAGAAGTTAATTTCATGGATTGTACTTTTTATAAAAATGACGCAGAGGATTTTTTAAATGTTATTCAATCAAAATATGTATTGAAAGACTCAATTTTTAAATTTATAAAAAGTGATGCGTTAGATAGTGATTTCTCAAATGGCGAAGTTAATAAAACTTCATTTACCAATATAGGCAATGATGCATTAGATTTTTCAGGTAGCTTATCAACATTAAATTCAGTTTATATCAAAAACATAGGTGATAAAGCTATTAGTGCTGGAGAGAATAGTAAGATTATAGGCATGAAAATAAATATTTCTGATGCTGAAATTGGGATCACAAGTAAAGATCTTTCTATAGTAGATTTGGATGACGTTCAAATGGATAACACTAAATTAGGCTTTGCAATATATAAGAAGAAGGAAGAATTTGGTGGAGGCCATGCAAAAATAACTAATCTAGAAATGATAAATATTGAACTAACTAATTTAATAGATTTAGACTCAACCCTTTCTTTGAATGATAAAATTATTAATACAAAATATATGAATGTTGCAGACATGCTATATGGCGCAACCTATGGCAAAAGTAGTAAATAATAGCCATTGGTCATATTAGCTTATTTCTCTCGAACTATAGAAAAATTAACCTTTAAAAAAATATTTTTAGTATTATGAAGTAAAAATAAATCTTATTTAGTATCTATGAATAGAGCGCATGGCATTGATGTATTTTGAATTTCTACTAACCCTTATAGGTATCCCTTCGATTGCTTTTGAAAGATTTTCAGATTGATTTCGGTCACATTTAAATTCAACTATTATAGTTTCTGGTATATTTGCTTTTTGATTTATATTTATGAAGCTTTTATATCTTTGATCGAATACTTTCAGATTTGAGTCCACTGTTAGCCTAATATTATTATCATCGCTAATAAAATATTTACGATCATATCTATTTAACATTGTTGGATGAGGGTTGTTTTGAATCCAAAATTTTCCTTTTTTATTAACCTCATTTTCTAAATGCCTTTTAAATGTATTCATTGAGTCTTTTGAAATGGCATAATCTGGATGATTCTTAACAGGAAATGATTCCTTCCATCCATAAAAATTCCTTCTTCTTTTTACTTCAAGCTTACCATTTACTGGAAAATTATTATTTCCATACCATCTGTATCTGACCTTATTTCTTTCACTGGTTCCAGAAAGATTTTCAGAATAGGCAAAATAATTATATTTATCGAAATATATATTATTTATTTCTCTATCTGGATACGGTGAATAAAAACAGCTTTTGTGTAGCTTCACCCAATTAATAATATTAAAAAAATTAGATGTATTAGTAACAAATTTTATTTCATACCTTCCATCTTCAATACTCATAGCTGTTTATGTTTATTTTCCATAGAGCGAATCAACATCAATATCAATTTCCTTAATTCTTATATTATTAATAATAAGTGAACTTCCAGTCTGAGCTGCAAAGTTATTTTTAGATTTATCAAATTTAAAATTCTCTATAATTATTTTAGCTCCTCCATAGACAGGCTTTTTCATGTACGACATGAATAAGAATTTATTAGAACTATCTAAATCTAGATTTGTAGCATTCACTATAGATGCGTCTTTAGAAGCAATTGCAATTCCTGAATTCTTTATAAGTATATTCTTAATTAGGGCATTGCTCGCCTCTCCTATTGAAATAGCTTTATCATCAATTTTAAGAAATTCTCCACCATTAATAGAAATCTTACTACCAGAAACATCAATTGCATCCCCCCCTCCGCCATATCCAATATTATAAAAATTAGAATTAACTACACTGCCTGTAACAAAATCCCCATCAAAAGCATCTGAAAATGTATTTACAATACTGATATTTTCTAAATGCATATCTGAATGAATAATATTTAACGCATCTTCTCCGAAACTATCAACAAACATCGAGTCTCTTATCTCTACATTACTTTTATAAAATGTAACGCCTCCTGTTAAATTGATGAAAGGAATTTTAAACTCTGATGTTTTTTCTACCAAAAGATGGTTTATTAATGACTTTTTATTTGCATTATAAATAGCCATACCCTTCCAAGAATTTACATTTTTCTTTGGTCTAAAAACAACTTTGCTAGTAGAAGATCCATTTATTAAAATTGGACTGCAGGAATAGATAAAACCATCAGTATCAAAATTTAAAATAGTTCCGTTATTTATAATTACTGTATAACCACATGGAATTGCTATATGTCCATCAACATCATACTCCCCTTTAGCAAAATTTATATTTTTGCCATCAATTGATATAAAAGAATGGCTCATTTGCAATTCTGAGATATCAGGTTTTATAAACGGGCTTGAAGAAAAGTGTTCTGGGTATTTTGTGGATAAGTGATCAACCATTAACCCAGCGTCAATATCATGAACCTCAATAGAAAATTTACTTGCATCGTCTGCAGTTAAACCTAAGTCCTTTAAATTAATTATCTTTGATTTCAGCACTTCCCCACCAACGAAAGGCTCTAAAAATATTGGACTTGATAATACAATTTTTTCCGATCTATCTATTTCCGTTATTGATTTAATTGAAATATTTTTACAAGAAATATTTGATACCTCTAATAGATAAATTTGGTCTTTTTTTATAATTTTTGAATCTAAAAGATTGGGGTGTTTTAATGGAGACATAGGTAAACAGTTACCTAATAATTTATTATCAATTCCTTCAAGAAAGAAAAACTCTTTCTTAAGTATAGATAGATATGGCTCTTGTGAATTTTTAAGTAAGGTAATGTCTTCCTTTTTCAAATACTTGAGATTTAGCTCTCTTACAGTCTCATAGTAAACTTTTTTAATTTCAGTATCTTTTAATATTAATTGCGTAAATAAATCTCTTATTGGAGGAATTTCATAGCCAACACCTGCTTCAGATGGAATTGGTTCAAGTTTTAATGTGTATGGATTTAAATACAACCTTAAATTTGACCAGATAGAGTCATGGCCAGCTTTAAAATAAGTAAGAATACCTAAATATCTCCCCATTAGATCGGAGTCAAATGCTTCAGATGCTTTCAATTCGCCTCTTCTAAACCCATCTAAAAGACTAATAGCAATTTCATATTGACTAAAAAGATAATCATCTTTTATTACTTTATTCTTTGAATAAACATCCAAGCCGGATGTAAACGGACTATGAAATGGATTTACATCAACTTTATATAAAGTTTGATTTCCATTATTTAATAGTAAGGATTTCCATAGATTTGTTTCATCAAATTTAATAATTACGCCATCTTTCCTTTTATTTCTTTCAAGTAACTCTTTTGAAAAATGCTCTTCGATAAGCATTATACCGATATCATCTCCATTAATAATGACCTTAACAAGATCGTGTTTTTGAACAATTAAATTGTAATCTTTGAAAACTTTATTGATGACAAACTGAGTGTGATACCCTCTTGTCATGGGATGCTGAAGGTTAAATTTCTTTAATCCTAAGAGATTAGAGTTTCCTTTAGTTTTTACCCTGAATGACCATTTATCATCCTTTAGATGATCTACCATATCGCCTTTAAGTCTTATGTCTGCTTTAAAAGCCTCTCCCCTAAAAGTAATTTTTGCTGGAACATAATCATCTTCATTTTGAACTATATAACCTGCAGAAATAGATTCACTTCTTTTTTTTGTTATTTTGCTCCAATTCTCATACTTTACATCGATTTTTATAACCTCGAGCTTTGAGTGATTATCTGGGTTGCCATCCAAGAAAGATCCAAATATAGATTTAAAGCTATTGTCAGAACCAAATCTGCCATAACCGATATCACTGTAATTAAGTTGAAATAATTTTTGCGTAATTTTCTTTGTAAGATTTGAGCTTGATATGAAACCTAATAAAACTATAGCTACAAATATTACAAAAATATATTTTGTTTTTAATGATTTTCTATATTCTGTTTTAAATCTCGATTGATTTCCTTTAACTTTCATTTAGTTAAATACTAGGCATCTGGTTTTGATCAAGAAAAGTTAATGCAACATCTTCAATATTTGCTGCAAGATCATCTGAAAGATTTGAGAGCATCTCTACTGAAGACACATCAATAAAATATGTTGCCGAAATAGAATTATCTCTTAAATCATATCTCCTTAAATCATATGAAAGTGTATGCTTGGCGATAATACTATTTAATTGATCTAAATAATTAGTATTAATTGATGGGATATCGAGTGATAGATAAATATTTTTATTATTAAGATTAATTTTTTTCTTTCCAAGAATTGCCATTAAGGTAAGGATTAAAAAACTTCCAATAATTGTAGGAATAACTTGATTAGCACCCAAACCCAGACCTATAGCGATAGCCATGAAAAGGTATGCTAATTCTTCAGGTTCTTTTATAGGCGTTCTAAATCTAACAATAGATAGTGCACCCACCAAGCCAAGAGATAGGGCCAAAGATGATTTAACAATCATTATTATTAACAATGTGGTTAACAGTATAAATGGAAACACTGAAGCGAGCTCATGCCTATTAGATAATGTTGATCCAAATACTATAAAATGTTTCCTTAACACAAGAGAAATAATGAAACCAATGCCAATATTGATAACGAGTGTTTGAATGGATAAAGGGTCTGCAGGGTTATATATCAGTTCTTGTAGTTCCATAATTTATATGCTTAAAAAAAGTCATTATACTATGTAATTAATTTAAGTTGATAGAATTTATTATTTTAAAAAGCCTATTTAAAGGTTATTTCTAAGAGATTATTTTAATGACCACTTATTAATTTCAGATTTAGCATCAGTTTCATCGCCCCACTTTATAAACTTAACAATACCATCACCTTTATAGTTTATAAACCAAAGTTTTATAATGTTTTGAAGAGCCAAATAATCTTTATTGAGATCTGAATAATTAATAGCATTTATAATTCGTAGATTCTCTTCAGCAGTAATCGCAATAATTTTAGTATCTATTTCATTTGAATCTTGCAATACCAAAAGACCTATTGGAATTACATTTAAAATAGTTCCAGTATCTATGCTTTCAGATATAAGCAAGATATCCAATGAATCACCATCACCGCCTCTTTCTTTATCCATTTTAGTTGAAGGTATAAATCCATAATTACCAGGATAGGGAAGAAAATTTATCACGCGATCAACACTATCTATTTTATCAATAAAGAAATCATTAAGATTTTTATCATACTCAATTTTTTTATTCGTTCCTGCTGGTATTTCAACAACCATTTGTAAAAAACCTTCTTTAGAAAAAGTTTTGATCTCCATATAATTCAAAGCATTTAATGAAAAAGCTAATAAAAATGTTGTAGGTATTAATATATGTTTTAAAAAAATATTAGATAGGCTCATTGACGAACATACCAATCATCAAAGAGTGAAAATTCAGTATATTTTCTTACATATCCATTAGCTGAAAGAAGATCAAATATTTTTTCTCTCATTGGAGTATTGTTGTGCTCACAGGTGATAATTTTTATATCATATTCGTTAAAGTCAAAATTATTAAGTATTACAAACTCACTGCCTTCAGTGTCTATTGACAAGTAATCAATATTCTTAGGGGCATTATGTTTTTTTAACATATCAGATAAAGAGATAGTATTAACTTCATACTTGTTAGCAGATTTTCTTGCCTTACGATGATTATCATAGTTAGAAAAAGAATCTATGGTTGACAGCCCGCCCTTTCGGAAACCATCATTTACTTCATTAAAAAGTAATTTATTGCCTGTTGTTTCCCATACACAATCTAATTCAATCGATGAAGAACGATTTAATTTAAGTTCTGATTGCCAAAGCTTAGCAGGTTCAGCCAAAATTCCATTCCATTCAAATTTTTTTTCCATCAAGTATGTATTACTTAAATCAATACCATTAGTTGCGCCAAACTCTACAAAAAAACCATTCTTCTTAAAGCCCAATTCACTTAAAACGAATAAATCCTGCCCTAATTGTGATTTTGAGTCTCTTAGATTTTCAAAGTAACTAGTGTGATATTTACTTTCAATTAATTCGGAAAAATCGGGATACCGGAAACCTAGAAATTTAGACACTATTATTTCATGTGTTGATTTACGCACCAGTCGAACATCAAAAAGAGCAAGAATTGAGTTTATAAAACTTAACATATATAGACTTTTTTAAGTATGAAGTATCGATACTATACATTAATGTATGCAGTGTAAAAATAAGAAGTATGCAAATTATGAATATATTTAGAGAAAGGCGCGCTTATGAAATGTAATAGTAGCAGATTTACAGAGCCTTATAAACAAGTGGCGACAGACTATTCCCACTCAATAGTGGCTGGGGGTTTGCTTGAAATATCATAAACAACCCTGCTCACATCCTCTA
>ENA-ORXF01002595-ORXF01002595.1-marine-metagenome-genome-assembly--contig:-NODE-2595-length-10639-cov-5.185950_pt1 | contig 10639 bp, 7 predicted proteins | sample MGYA00237864_ERZ511476 | MGnify/ENA primary metagenome ERZ511476 (study PRJEB26306, sample SAMN06343908) | marine metagenome | isolation source: coastal waters | place: Atlantic Ocean: West Antarctic... | reverse complement strand
CATGGATTTACTAATCAAAGAGAAAAAAGACTTATGTATAATTGTTTCAAGCATGATTTTAAATAAATGAAAACCTTCCTAGCTTTATTATTTGTTCCTAATTTTTGTTGGAGATATTAATTTGGAATATCGTCAAAAGTATAAAGTTTACTTAAAATATCCAGAGACTGACAATTATTCAGAGACTGACCTCAGTAAATTCAATAATTTTATGTATATACCAATTGATTGCTCTTACAAATTATACTTTTATTACTGTGAAGATTTAAAAAATATTGATTTTTCTAAAGTATTTAAAAAAAATAACTTAGCACACACAAATTTCTTTAGTTGTAATGGAGAAAACCCTGCTGCCGCTCAGATGAGATATGAACTATTACCACTTGCACAGTGTGACTTTAATTTTGAAAAATATAAAAAATACTTTTATCAGCAAAATTCAGATAAGTCTGGGGATGATAAAGTGGGTAATTCTGATTATCTTGCATATATGGAATTAAATTATTACTTACCGACAAATCAAACATACTCAGCTAAGTATTTTATAAATCATGAGAATTTTAGACAGAATTACCATAATCATGCAGGGATGCATAAACCGATTTCGATGTGGACTTCAAGTGACGAAGTTCAATATTCAAAAATTACCCAACCTCACTATAGACATCAAGATGATTATAAAATTCAAAGAGATGGTTCTAACATTACCTATTTAGATAAAAAAACTGAACCATTTTCTATTTCAGATGTCATCAAGACAAATATGGAAATCTACCCTGGCCTATTCGATAGTTTAAGAAATTACTCTCCTTATTTAAATGATACATTTCCAAAAATTCCAAATTTTACAGAATTGGATACATTTGGTTTTGAGGTAGGCTCTTTAACTGAGGGTAAATTTGATTATGAGCCTAAAGACATTGCTGATAATGAAAACAATAATTTTTCTTAAAGACTAAACCTCACCTAATCATGTGTATTCTTAAGCTCTGTATTTCAGGGTATAATAAATTAATTTTATATTTAAAAATTTTTCATAATGTAAGAAAAAAAATTATTCAAATAGTTATAAATATTGTCTTTTTACGGATTATTTTTTAAGTAATTTTGATAATGATATCTTAAAAATTCTCTATCCAACTTATGTTTTTGATTTAAATTTAACTTCAAATCTTCATAACCCTCTAATTTTTTTATTTTAAGAGTTTCATAATCTATGTAGAAAGAAAATTTATCAAATTGATCGTGATGATTTGGACACAAGCAAAGCATATTTTCAATTATATCTGGTCCATTATGAGGTCTGCCTAATCCTTTTATATGAGCACCTATAGCTACTGGTTGGTTGGGTGTTTTAAGATATACATCGCACACTTGACATCTATAGCCGTAAATTTTTTTAATTCTTTCACCTAATTTCGTATCTCTTATAGTCGTATTAATATTTAACTGTTTTCTTTTAGCCTTTTTATAATCTGGTTTAAGATTATTTTTAATTTCATTCTCTAAGATTTCAAAAGTTTTTTCACTTTCAAGTGTGTATCTACATATAAGGAATCCACTTCTTCCTTCTACACGTTCATATTTTTTTACATAGTAAATTCCATCATATCTGTAACCAGATATAGGACCATTTTTTATTTGAAAACCCCTTGTAACTCTAATTGGGAGATTGTAATCACAGCTAATTCTTAATCCCTCATTTCCCCTAGTAAATTTTTGATCATCAATTTGTTTCCCAGAACTATTTTGTCCGCCTTGTCCTGTATAATAAATGAAATCTAATTCATCTATATCATCTTCGTAACCGCCAGAGAGTACTATTGAGCATGGCTCCATTTTGAGAACCCCAAATACCTGCTTGAGTAGGTCCATGTATCCTTTTTTGAGATAGTTCTTTTCTATCCTTAAATATTTGTCCAACATCTATCCCAGGTAAATGACCATAATCGTAATCTGGCATGTGGTTATTCTATAAAAATAAGCAGCGTAGGCAACTTTAATAACCACAATCACAGCTGCAATTTAAATGCAAATCAGACAAAAATAATAAAATTATCTTTGTTAATATCTATATTATTTATATATGAAGAAAACTAAGAGCTTTGAAATTAGTTTTGAAATAGGAGGATATAGACGCATTTGCAAGAGTAACAGTTTAAATTCAATTTTATTCATTTGTTTGCTATTGTAAACTTATGGAAAAACAAAACCTTTCATCCTTAATTTGGAATACGGCAGATGACATATTAAGAGGTCTATTCAAACCTAGTGAGTATGGTCGAATTATTCTTCCATTTGTTGTTCTTAGAAGATTAGACTGTGTGCTAGATCCTCAAAAAGACAAGGCATTTGAATTACACGAAAAGTATAAAAATAAATTAAAAGATTTTAATCAAGTTATTCAAAGTCAATTAAACTTACCTTTCTTTAATGTCTCAAAATTTGATTTATTAAGAATTAAAAGTGATCCAAACAATGTTTACAAAAATTTTAACAATTATATTCAAGGTTACTCAAAAAATGTATTTGATATAATTGAGAATTTTCAGATAGACCCTTTAGTAACAAAATTAAATAAAAATAAAAAACTTTATCTTCTAATAGATAAATTTACAGAGTTTGATCTTCATCCTGATAAAGTTGACAATCACATGATGGGTTCAGTTTATGAGGAACTTTTAAGAAAATTTTCAGAGATGTCTAATGAAGAAAGTGGAGATCATTTTACACCTAGAGATATTGTTAAACTTTTAGTATCTCTTGTCTTTGGTGGAGATAAAGAAAATCTAAAAGGCGAGAATAAAATTAGATCAATTTATGATCCATGCTGTGGGACAGGTGGAATGTTAACTATTGGAAAAGAATGGATACATGAAAATATTAATAAAAAATTAAAAGTGGAATTATTTGGACAAGAATTAAATGATGTAACTTATGCAATATGTAAATCTGATTTTTTGATGGCAGATGAAAACCCAGATAATATTATAGGTCCATGTTCATCATTATCTGAAGATGGTCATCAAGACAGAAAGTTTGATTATATGATTACTAATCCACCGTTTGGTGTGAGTTGGAAATCTGAAGAAGATTTTGTTAAAAATGAAGCAAAAGATTCAAATGGCAGATTTTCAGTTGGAACACCAAGAACATCAGATGGTTCTTTATTGTTTTTACAGCACTTAATTCATAAAATGGAAACTTCAGGTTCAAGAATAGGTATTGTCTTCAATGGTTCACCTCTTTTCACAGGGGATGCTGGTAGTGGCGAGTCTGAAATCCGTAAATGGATTATCGAAAATGACTGGTTGGAATGCATTGTATCTCTTCCTGACCGGATGTTCTTCAATACGGGGATCACGACTTACGTTTGGATTGTAACCAATAAAAAATCATCAGATCGTAAGGGTAAAGTTCAATTGATAGACGGAACCTCTTTCTCAACCTCAATGAGAAAAAATCTTGGTGATAAGGGTAAATACATCACGGAAGAACAGATCCAAGAGTTGTTTGAGATATATCAGAGCAATGAAGAAAATGAGTTCTGTAAGATCTACCCAAATAGTTTCTTTGGTTACACCAAGGTTGTTGTTGAACAACCATTAATCGAAGACGGTGACATCAAGACTGATAAACAAGGAAACCCAAAACCAGACACTTCAAAACGCGATAGTGAGAGAGTTTTATTGTCTGAGAATGTTGACGAATATTATGACCGCGAAGTGAAACCACATATCCCTGATTCATGGATGGATCGTTCTAAAGATAAAATCGGATATGAGATGAACTTCACCAAATATTTCTACAAGTTCACGCCACTCAGAAGTCTGGAAGATATCTCTCAAGACCTAAAGTCACTCGATGATGAGATCAAACGCTTATCGATGGAGATGACTGGTGAATAGATATAGAGAATATAAAGAAACAGGTTTTGAATGGATAGGGAAAATACCAAGTGATTGGAGACTCTCCCGAGTAGGTCAGTTTTTTAATGAACGATCAGAAAAAGTTGATGATATAGCGTATCCGCCGTTATCGGTAACTATGTCTGGAATTGTTGACCAACTATCAGACGTTGCTAAGACAAACGACGGTGATAATCGAAAACTTGTCAAAAAAGATGATTTTGTAATCAATTCAAGAAGTGACCGTAAAGGTTCCTCAGGGATTGCTCCTCGAGATGGATCAGTTTCATTGATAAACATTGTGCTCGAACCTCATGGATTAGACCCTCACTTCATTCAGCACCTTTTCAAAAGTTACTATTTCAAGGAAGAATATTTTAGGAATGGAAAGGGTATTCACTGGGATCTTTGGACTACAAGGTGGGATCAATTTAAGAATATTAATATCCCAATTTCCACAATCCAAGAACAAAAACGGATCTCTCGATATCTTGATAAGAAGACAGAACAGATCGACCTTCTAGTTGAAAAAATTCAGAAAAAAATTGAACTTCTCAAAGAGCAACGAACATCATTGATCAATCATTGTGTTACCAAAGGTCTCGATCCAAATGTTGAGATGAAAGACAGTGGTGTTGAATGGATTGGTGAGATACCGAAACATTGGAAACTGTCAAAATTAAAGTATGAAGGACAGTTTATATCTGGTTATTCGTTTGATAGCGACGCTTTCACGGAAGATGGAGAGGTGAGAGCGGTAAAGATATCAAATATCCAAAATAATGGTATGGTTTGGGAAGATCTTAGTTTCCTACCAATCGAATATTGGGACAAATTCAAAGAATTTAGAATTTTAGAAGGAGATCTCCTTTTTGTTCTTACAAGACCTATCATTTCGTCGGGAATAAAAGTTACATTTTACAATGAAGCATACAAATCACTGTTAAATCAGCGAAACAGTATCTTTCGAACAACTGACGAAGGTTTTGTGAAAGACTTTTTATTCTTTATTGTAAGAACTCAATTGTTCCTTAATGAATTCAAATTTCAGTTAAAAGAAACAGGTCAACCTAATATCTCAACCGGTCAGATCTCAAATATTAAAATTCTTATTCCACCCGTTTCAGAGCAGATTGAAATATCTCAATACCTACGTAAAAACTACTCTAGTTTTGAAGTTCTGATAAAAAATGAGCAGACTAGGATTGGTCTTCTTAACGAATTCCGTCAGTCCCTAATATCATCAGTAGTAACTGGTAAGGTCAGAGTGACGGAGGACATGATATGAGTGGTCTGAGTCCTACCGAACTCAAGTTCGAAGAACATATCGAAAAACATCTCAATTCTGTTGGGTATTTGTCCACCCATTTCAGTGAATATGATCGAAACCTGTGTTTGATCCGTGATCAGGTCATTGATTTCATCAAGACCACCCAACCTGTTCAGTGGGAACGTCTTAACGAAATCTATGATATCGATACCGAGAACAAGGTATTATCACGAATTTCATCAGAGGTTTCAAAACGAGGAATAATCGATGTCCTGAGAAATGGGGTAAAAGATAGGGGTGAATACTTAACTCTTTGTCACTTCGAACCCAAAAGTGATCTAAACCCAGATCACCTAAAGTTGTACCAAGCAAACCAATTCACTGTCCTACGACAACTCCATTATTCGAACAAGAACGAGAACTCGATTGATATGGGTCTGTTTCTGAATGGTCTTCCCATATTGACTATGGAATTGAAAAATCAACTTACGGGTCAGAATGTAAAACACTCTGAAAACCAATATCGTTTTGATCGTGATCCAAAAGAACCACTTCTGCAATTCAAAAGAGTACTTGTTCATTTCTGTGTTGATAATAATCAAGTTTCAATGACTACGAGACTTAATGGTGCGAAGACTAGATTTTTTCCTTATAATAAAGATATAGAAAATCCACCTGTCGAAAATGATTATAGATCTTCTTACCTATGGAAAGAGATATTAAATACCAACTCTCTATTAGATATTATTGAAAACTTTGCGCATGTTTCAAATGAAAAAGAATATTATTATAATGAAACACAACAAAAAATTGATGTTAAAAAATTTGATGTTCAAATTTTTCCTCGTTATCATCAACTTGAATTAATACGAAATCTTAAAGATCAAATAAAACAAGAAGGTGTTGGAAATAACTATTTAATTCAACACACAACTGGTTCAGGAAAGTCATACTCTATAGGTTGGTTATCTCATCTACTAACTTCACTTTATAAATCTAGCGATGATAAGAAAAGAATATTTGACAGTATAATCATAGTGACTGACCGTACTAATTTAGATGACCAGTTAAGAGGTACAGTTAAATCATTATCAAAAGTTGATGGTGTAGTTTTTGGTGCAGAAAAAGGTTCAAAAGAACTAAGAGAATTTCTTGAAAAAGGTAAGGATATAATCATTACAACCATTCAGAAGTTTCCATATATTTCAGATAATATTGTTGCACTTGGTGATAAAAAATTTGCAGTTATTATTGATGAAGTTCATTCAAGTCAAAATGGAGAACTTTCAAAGGAATTGAAAAAAAGTTTAACAGGAACTGAGGATGATGAAGAGGATTTTACTTTAGAATCTTATTTAGACGAACAAATTAAAACTAGAGGAAGACAAAAACACATTTCTTTCTTTGGTTTTACAGGAACACCAAAAGAAAAAACATTAGAGATTTTTGGAACAAAACAAACAGATAATACTTTTAAACCTTTTCATATTTATTCGATGAAACAATCAATTCACGAAGGTTATACGCTTGATGTCTTGCAAAATTACACGACTTATAAAAGATATTTTAAAGTTAAAGAAATTAAAGAGGATGCAATTGAGATTGATACTGCACAAGGAACAAAAGAGATTTTCAATTATGTAGACTCTCATCAAGTCACAATTCAAAATAAAGTTAAGATTATCTTAGATCATTTCTTCAATAAATCTTCTAAAGAAATTCAAGGTAAAAGCAGAGGTATGATTGTAGTAAAAACAAGAAAACTTTGTGTTCAATATTTTCAAGAAATTAATAAACAACTTAATGAGAGAAAATCTAATTTTCAATGTCTTGTAGGTTTTTCAGGAGAAGTATTCTTGGAAAAAGGTGGTGATAAACATACTGAAAAAAGTTTAAATTTGAGTATTGAGCATGATGGAGATGTTCCATTAGGTCTTAAAAATCCAAAATATAGATTACTCGTTGTAGCAAATAAATTTCAAACAGGATTTGATGAACCAATGTTACAATCTATGTACATTGATAAAACTCTTAAAGATGTTCAATGTGTTCAAACATTATCTCGTTTAAATAGAACTATGTCAGGAAAGGCAGGAACTTTTGTTCTAGATTTTGCAAATGATCCAGAGTCTATTCGTTATTCATTCCAGAAATTTTATCAAGAAGTTGCTTTAGAAGAAGAAACTGACCCTAATAAACTCTATGATATTCAAACATCTATTAACGAGTTTAAAATATTTTCTAAAGAACAAGTCGAACAATTTTGTTCTGTTTTTTTTGATAAAGATAGAGATGAAGGAACTTTACACCCTATCTTAGATGAGGTTGTGGATAACTGGAGAGAATTAAATGATGAAGAACAAAAAGAAGATTTTAGACTAAAGATTTCATCATACACGAGATTATATGGTTACTTATCTCAAATCATTAATTTCAAAGATGTTGAATTAGAAAAACATTATATATTTTATCGTTATCTCTCTAAAAAACTCATAAGAACACCAAATGAAAAAATAAAAATTGACCATTTAATTGATCTTGAATCATTAAGAATTCAAAAGTTACATGATCATGTTGATCCTTTAGAAGAAACAGATCATGAATATAAAGGCATTATAACAGAAGTTGGCACTTTCTCTCCACCTGCTAAAGATTTGTTGTCAGAAATCATCGAAACAATTAACTCTAGATATGGAGTAAATTTATCTGATGATGACAAAGTAAACATTGATTCAGTTAAAAATGCAATTTTTGAAGATGAAGAAGTTGCAAAATATATGAATGGTGCAAATTCAGAACAAAACAAACACGACTACTTTAAAAAACAATTTGATAAAGTAATTTTAGATTTACTTAAAGATCGATTTGATTTTTATAAAAAACTTGATGAGAATAATGGATTAAAAAACATAATTTTTGATAAAATTTATAAAGATTATAGATATAATAAAAATACTTAATTAAACCTTACTCTGCACATATCTACGAATACTACCTTCAACGATATTTGAGTATTTACGTATATCTTTTAAATTGTTCGTATAGATTTTGTTTCTTCTCTCATCTTACTCTCATAACATAGTGAAATAGACTCTCTGACATATATTAGATTTGATTAAATTGCTGGTATAGAGCTAGTTTTTTAAATTAATCTATATTTCTCTTCCAGTCAGTGTATTTTTTTGTTGTCAGTTTCGAATTAGAAGGTCCAGAACGAACAAAAAATTCATCATTCAGAAAAGCATCCATATCATTTGGTAATTTGAAACATTCTATTACACATATTTTTCCTTCTTGATAATCAAAGAATTTAACATTGATAAACTGATTAAATTCAACACCAATGTATGAGTTAATTTTATTTTTTATAAATTTTGAATAATCATCTAAAGAATTAAAATTATCTACATTTAAACCTATAATGTTCTTATTATCATCTACGCCTATAACTAGATTTCCACCTTCTGTGTTTATAAAAGCAACAATAGTTTTTAAGCAACTATCAGTTATATGATCTTTGTATTTTTTAAGTTTTAAATCAAATCTTATTGAAGATTTGTATTCGTGGATAACAGACTCCTCTTGTGATACCAATTCTTGAATCTCAAACTCAGGAATACTTTTCATTAAATCCTTTAAATCTAATTTGGGGTCTTTTTCCCAATTTGATTTTTCAATATTTGCAATGTTTTCTTTTATCTTAGATAATTGTTCTGTTATCTTAGAAGCATTTATTTGTTCTTTTAAGCTTATGTTAGGTATTTTTAAGAGCTTTATAGAAAATAAACTTATTGTCTTAATATATGTACCGTCAGCAAGCATTTTTAACTGAAGTTTTCCTAGCTCACTATTCAAAAAATTAGATACATAGTCTGCTACTTGAAATTTCTTATCTAGTGAGAAGTAAAAATAATCCCAATTATTAAGATGTTCTATTTGTGTTTCAACTTTAGTTCTTGAGCTTGGAATAGTTGGTATATAAAGAGTATTTTCAAGTTTTTTAATAAATTGTTTTTCTTTAAGTAGTTTTTTATTATTTAATCTGAGATTCACTTTACCCTCCTTCAAAGAATAAGAGGTAATCTTTTCTAACTGTATATTTTCTCGCTCTATTAATATTTTTTCTAAATCAGAATTTGTAAATGCATGATCAAAGTTTAAAAAGCTATCAAATTCACATACTAATTTTTTTTCTTTACTTAGATTTTTCTCCAATTCATTAGTTGTTTTGTCATTTAATTTAAAATTAGTTAGGACATCTTTTGTATCAAATAATTCTATTGTCTTTGGCTTATTTTTACAAAAGAAAATACATTTTATTTCAATAGAGGTATAACCAGCATAAGGTTGCTGTAAATTTATTATTTTATAAGGATAAATATTTAGTTTTTTTCTTTTAAGAAATTTAATTAAGTTCTCATTGTGTAAAACTACAAATATATTGTTTTGTTTTAAATAATGATCAATTAATTCTGCTAGTAAATCTTCATTTGCTCTAAAGCCTAATGTAGATTGTATAAAAATTAAATCTGAACCCTCCAAACTGTGAAAATCTTCTTTTTTTTTGTTATAAGATCCAGTGGTTTGATAGGTATTTTTCGAAAATATATTATTAACTAATAACATATCCTTAACATCTGACTTTATATCTCTATTTTTTGAATAAATTTGTTTATGTAAATAATTTTCAATGTCTGTTAAATTAACAAAAGAAATCTTATGAAATAATTTTATATTTGATATTTCTTCTAATAATTTGAAATATATATAATCTTGAACTTCCAGGGATAAAATTTTTTTTTCTTCATAAATCATATTTTTATAAACCTATAAACTTAAATTATTATATTTAACAATTTATAATTAGCCACCCAAAGAGATGGAACAAAAAAATCTTCAGGTGAGAAATCTGCATAATTAGAAAATGAAAACTCTATTAGCTTTATTATTATTAATTCCTATTAATTAATTATTAATAATAAGTATCTGTTTATATTATGTTTTTTAAGTGAAATTTGGTGAAATGTACCCGAAATATATATAAAACTTCGAGGAATAGGGACTTATTCAACCCTTCAGATCTATTGATAAGCTAATGAATTCAGTAATTTATCTATTATAGACATCAAGTTTATACATCTCTCTTAAGGGTTTCTTGCATGGTACTCTCGTAAGATATTAGTTTTTCGCATATAACTCTCGTGAGACACCAGATCAACATTGAAACTGTATGCACCTGCACGCTCGACATGAGGTTCGGTAATCGTGTTGACCTTTTTTGATTTATTGTTAGTTAAAGTTAGTTATAATAATAAAAGAAAGGTAAACATAGGGTCAACATAAAGAGAAAGTATTTTATTCTTTATTAAACTCATCATGTTTTCTACTTAGCACTTATTCCTTCTAAGCAGGGGGTCGGAGGTTCGAATCCTCCAGAGCGCGCCACAGAAGAAAAAATTCC
>ENA-ORXF01002592-ORXF01002592.1-marine-metagenome-genome-assembly--contig:-NODE-2592-length-10642-cov-6.717179_pt1 | contig 10642 bp, 9 predicted proteins | sample MGYA00237864_ERZ511476 | MGnify/ENA primary metagenome ERZ511476 (study PRJEB26306, sample SAMN06343908) | marine metagenome | isolation source: coastal waters | place: Atlantic Ocean: West Antarctic... | reverse complement strand
ATAGTGGTGATGATTATTTATGGATAGATGCTAATAATGGACATATAACAGCCTCAGGTAATATAAGTGCAAGTGGAGATTTAATAGTAAGTAATATCAATGGAACAATAAATGGAGGAAATTTTTAGATATTTATAATAGAATAAAACAAATATGGCAAGTACAATAATATTAAAAAACGGAACAGGTTCAGCAATACCAAGTGCATTAGCACATGGAGAACCAGCAATCAATGTAGACACAGGATTATTTTATTATGGTTCTGGTTCAGTGGGAGCTGTAAAAACATTTAGTAATTTTACAAACATAACAGCTAGTATAAGTTCAAGTTTAGGAGGTAACATAAGTGCAAGTGGAGATGTATTTGCGTCAAATGTTCATTTACCTGGTCAAGGTAGAGTTACATTCCAAGAAGACCAATACATTACAGGACAAAATAATAGACTTACATTAGATGGTGATGAGTTTGTAAGTTTTAAAGCAGATGACCACGTTACATTTAGAGATAATAGTGGTGATGATTATTTATGGATAGATGCTAATAATGGACATATAACAGCCTCAGGTAATATAAGTGCAAGTGGAAATATAGAAGCAAATTATTTTAATGCAAAATCAGGAACTAGTAATGCAAGTTATAAATTTAATGGGTTAAAGATTGTTTACTATGATAATGCATATGTTTTTGGAAGAGAAGCAGCAACAAAAATATCAGGCTCAACAATTGAATTAAGTGGAGGTCATGTAACAGCCTCAGGTAATATAAGTGCAAGTGGTGATATAACAGCACCTAAATATGTAAACCAAATAATACCAGTTATTCAAAATAGTAGTTACTACAATGGACCTACAGCAAATTCTTTATTAATAGGTCATGGAACTTATGGTTTTGCTGATAGAGTTTGGAATCAACAATACACTCCTGCGGATATGGTATCTGATTTCAACAGTAATGCACATGCTAACTGTGGTGTTTTTGTTCATCATAAATTAAAAAACATAAAACTTATAGGTTCTATAAAACCTTCAGCAGGGGGTACAACTACTGTTTCCTTTTGGTTATTTAAATTACCTAGTCATATAACAACAGCAGGAGCAGGAAGTGCACCACAACCAGTTTTTATAGCTAGTGGGTCTTCAGGTGATACAACAGGAGCATCTTTCCACACAGTTTACATAACGGGTAGCGCAGCAGGGGGTCATGGTGGGTTTAACCCATCAGTAAGTGTAGAAGCAGGAGATCTTATAATAGTAGCGGCACAAACCACAGAGGGATCAGGAAATGTAAAAATAAACTACTCAGTAACAGGAGAATTAGACGAATAAAATTATGGCAGATATTAAAACAATAGCAGAAGAATTTACATCATCAGGTTCATTATGTAGTAAGGTATCAAGTTCACTTGAAAGTGATGAAATGATAATAAGCAGTGAAGAAATGACAGCAATTTATATTTTAAGAAAAAAAATAGATGAGCTTATAACTGAAGTAAATATTCTGAAAAATAAATAACAATATAATATGACGGATTATGGAATACATTATGATACACAACAAGTAATATCAGGTAGCGTTTATTTATTTCCATCTGGAGCATTAGCTGACTCATCAACAGCCATATCTGCTTCATCAAATCAAGTTATAGCAATAACATGTTCTGCTAATTATAATAATAGATTAACAAAATTAACCTCTATAAATGCTAACGCTACTATTACTATTACTAGTGGTAGCTCAAATATAGCTGACCTTCAAAATGACACTACATTAATATTAAGATATTATTCTGGTTCAGGAGCTCCAACAAGTTTAATTCCTTCCTCTTCAACTTCAACAATAAATCACTTATTAGGAGGAATTGGAACAAATATAACCTATGTAGACATACCCTTATTAAATAATGATGATTCATTTCAAGTAGCTTATAAAACAGTAAGAGCTTTAACAGCATCTGTAGGGTATAATAGAACATTTGGTGCTGCTTTAGTAGATGATGGTAGTACTTTTCAATTAACTTCTTCTTTAGGAGAAAATATGGAAATTGGTACTTCTTTTGAAGTTAGAAATTCTACATCTTATGAATTACCTAATGATTATTTATTAAATTCTTCTGGTTTTTTTACTATTACTAGTTTAAATAGTGGGTCAGTAGCTACTCCTGATTTTTCAGGAACAGAAGTTCAAATAGATGGTATGCAATTAGGTACTTCATTTATGATAGGAGGAGGAAGCGGAAGTCAAGCATTTGCTCATAATTTAATCCAAACAGGTTCTGGATTTTTAAACCAAACTTTTTTTCAAGGATATATGATTACTTCATCAGCAACAATAGCTATGAGATTAGATCCTAATGATAATACAAGTGGATTAATTACAGGTTCAGGAGAGGCACAATTATATTTTTCAGCTTCGGGTAGAATGGGGATTGGAACAAATGATCCCACCACTGATATTGATATAAAGGGGGATGAAATAAAATTTAGAAAAAAGACAGAAGATGTAGGGGTTAAAATGAATAATGAAGGTAATTTAGAAAGCTTTACAAATATTTCAGGAAAAGCAACCACCGGAAGTGAAGTAATTTTGAATTATACAAGGGGAACAACTGCAATTCCCATAAAACCAAATCTAAATGATATTATAGGTTCATTAAGATGGATATCTAGTTTTGATAATACATTATCAAGAGGGGGAGGTGAAGTAGCTAGTATAACAACAAAAGTTTCTGATGCATCACCAGATGGAGTAGCAGGAGACATGGTGTTTTCAGTTGCACATTCACCTGGTAACAGACCATCAGAAATGTTAAGGATAGGATCAAATGGAATTGTGTGTATAACAGGTAGTTTAGTTGTTACAGGTGCTGTTACATCCTCAATAGTTTCATCATCATTTTTATATATACAACATATCACGGCTTCACACAACATAAGTGCAAGTGGAGACTTGTTTATAAAAGGAAACATAACAGGTTCTATTGTAAGTGCAAGTACATTAATTGGAAAAATAGAAGGCGGGCTTTTCTAATTTACATATATGTATATCCAACAATAAACAAAAGTTATGGCAATAGAACAAAAAATACCCTCTCCTTCAGAAATTTCAAAAACAGTTTCTCCAAAAGATATTGAAGAAATTAAAAAACTACAAATGGATTTAAGTCAATTAAATTCAAAATTTGGTCAATTATACATTACTAAAATGAAATTAGAAACTGAAGAAAACTTATTAAGAAAAGAGCTATCTCTTTTAGAAAAAAAAGAAATAAATATAGCTAAAACTTTCACAGACAAATATGGGAAAGGAAGCCTGGATGTAGAAACGGGGGAATTTATACCTTCATAACTGTTATTTATTTTTAGTTATATTTATTGGTGATTAAATTTATATTTAATCGCTTATTTTAGTATGGTTTGCATCTTTTCTTCATATTTATATGAGAACAAACCACAGACACAATTTTAATATAAAAATATAACATAAAATGGCAGAACAAATAATTTCACCAGGTGTATTTACAAGAGAAAATGATCTTTCATTCTTACCTCAAGGAGTAGGAGCAATTGGAGCAGCAATAATTGGCCCTACAGTAAAAGGACCTGCCTTCGTACCAACAGTAGTAAGAAGTTTCGCAGAATATGAAAGAAGATTTGGGGGCTTACATAAAGAAACATTTATACCACAAACAGTAAGAGAATATTTAAAAAACGCAGGATCAGTTACTGTATGTAGAGTATTAGCCGGAGGAGGATACGAATATGTAAATGGTACTAACGAAATAGTAGTTATTGGGCTTTCAGGTTCACGTTCAACTGCAGCTTCATTAGGAGGATCTGAAGTATCAGGTAGTAATATAGTATTATCAGTTCTTTTCCCTTCTAAAGCAACCTCAACACCAAATTTAGAAGACACAACAATGGTAGGTCCAGGAGGAAGTGGATCATTTGGTCAAATGGATATGGACTTTAGCATTACTTTAAAAGGATCAGGTGGTACATCATTAACAGCTGGAAAACAATTATCAGCTTCTATGGATCCAAATAATGATAATTATTTAATAAAACAATTAGGATTTAATCCTAACAATAGTAAAACATCAGCTACCGGATATGGAGCAGGTACAGGAGCAACAGGAGCAATACCAGCATACACTTACAATAACTGGGAGGTATTACAAAGTGATGTATTAGCTGCAACTACTAAAGAAGTTTCAACAATAACATTGTTTAGTGGAAAAATGCCCACAGGAAGTATAGGTGAAATGCACGCAAATACAGCACCTAGTGATGTTTCAGGAAGTATAGTAATAACAAGTGCAGATAATAAATCTACTACTTTAATATTTGCTTCATCTTCTGTTACAGCTCATACCTCAACATCTACAGGTTCTGTAGTATATTTAGATTCTGGATATGCAGGGGGTCTTCACCAATATATGGAAGATAATGCTGATTATGTTGCAACAGCAGCAGGACATATATCAGGTTCTGATTTAGCAGATTTAATAACAGGATCTCTTCAATCACTTACAGATCCAGGATTTACAGTATCATCAGCAGGTAATATACTTACTATTACAAACACAGAAGCAGGAACAGCTCCAGACATTATAATGAAAGGTTTCTTAAACACTGGAGGAACTACAGCTTCTTTATCAACAACAACACAAGGAGCAGATGTTAGTGGGTATGTAGGAATTAATGCAGACAGAGATTTAATAATGGAAACATTAGGATCAGGTGCCTTACTTAAATTTGATGGAGGAATAGGCCAAACAGAAGGATATGGGTATGCAACTACACCATGGATTAAATCTCAATTCCTAGACTCAAATAAAACAACAAAAGAACTATTTAAGTTCCACACAATATCACATGGAACTATATGCAACACAGATTATAAAATATCAATTGCTAATTTAAAAGAACCGTCAGATATAGACAATGAAGAACAATATTCACAATTTTCAGTACTTATAAGAAAATTTGATGATGGGGGTGATAAAAATTTAAATGGTATTTTAGAACAATTTAATAATGTTACTTTAAATCCAGATTCACCACGATATATTTCAAGAATTATTGGAGACAGATACCCACAATATAATGACACTTTAGATAAAGTTGAATTACTTGGAAATTATCCAAATATTTCTAACTATGTTAGAGTAGAAGTAAACGAATTAGTAAGTTCTAAAGCTTACTCACCTAAATATTCACCAAAAGGATTCGCAGCAGTTATTAATCCTATCCCAATGGCCGCACTTGCTAATTACGCAACCACACCTTTAGTAATTCCATCAGCTTCATATGAAGGAACTCAAGTAGTAGGAGGAAATTATTCTAGTAGAGGATATTTAGGATGGAAATTTCAAGAAAAAGCAAAAGACAATTGGAATTGGATCAAACCATTACCAACAGTTCAAGAATCTAACGTATCAGGTGAATTTAATGTAGAAAATTATTTTGGTCATGCAAGTTCAAGTATATGGTCAGGATCATTAAGTGCTTCACTTTCATCATCAGCAATTGAAAATTCACAATTGAAATTTACAGTTCCTTTCCAAGGAGGGGATGATGGTATTAGACCAGATATAGTAAGAGTAACAGGAAATGAATCTCCTAATGCTTTTGTAACAGGATATTCAACAGGAGCTAATTTATATGGATTTGATGTAAATGCAACAAGTGATGCAGGATATAAAGGATATAAAAAAGCAATTAATATTCTTTCAAACCAAGACGAATACGACATTAACATGTTAGCTCTACCAGGAGTAAATTATGCAACCCACCCTCTAATTGCAAACGCAGGTATTGATATGTGTGAAGACAGAGGAGATGCATTTTATGTAATGGATTTAAATACAGTTGATGCTTCAGTAAAAACAGCAGTAAACAATGTAGCTGGTTTAGACACCAACTATGCTGCAGTTTATTATCCATGGGTTAAAGTACTTGATACTGCCCAAAACAAACCAGTAATGGTTCCCCCATCAGTAATTGTACCAGGAGCAATAGCTCAATCTGATAGAATTGCAGCAGAATGGTTTGCACCAGCAGGTTTAAATAGAGGAGTATTAGGAAATGTAATTGAAGCTAAAATAAGATTAAATCAAGCTGAAAGAGATGTATTATATGATGCTAAAATTAACCCAATTGCTACATTCCCACAAACAGGAGTTTGTATTTGGGGTCAGAAAACATTACAAGAAAGATCAACAGCTTTAGATAGAATTAATGTTAGAAGATTATTAATTGCTCTTAAGAAATTTATAGCAAGTTCTTCTAAATACTTAGTGTTTGAACAAAACACAGCTACAACTAGAATGAGATTCTTAAACATAGTTAATCCATACTTAGAATCAGTACAACAAAAACAAGGATTATACGCATTTAGAGTACAAATGGACGAAGGTAATAATCCAGCAGACGTAATTGATAGAAACCAATTAGTAGGTGGAATTTATTTACAACCAACTAAAACAGCTGAATTTATAGTACTTGACTTTAACATTTTACCAACAGGAGCAACATTCCCTGTATAAAAAGTTAAAAAATAATATATTTATAATAGAATAATAAAAAAACAATAAAAGATGGCAATTAAAGCAACCAATGAAATGATGTTCACAGCATTTGAACCTAAACTAAAAAATAGGTTCCTAATGCTTATAGATGGAATACCATCATATTTAATTAAAAAAATAGCAAGACCTAGTGTTGAATTTGGAGAAATAGTTCTTGATCACATTAACGTGAAAAGAAAAATCAAAGGAAAAGCAAATTGGGGAAATGTAACATGCGATCTTTATGATCCAGTAACACCATCAGGTGCTCAAGCAGTAATGGAATGGGTTAGATTATCTCACGAAGCTGTAACAGGTAGAGATGGTTATTCTGATTTCTATAAAAAAGACATTCATATCCACACCTTAGGACCAGTAGGTGATGTTGTTGAAGAATGGATTTTAAAAGGGGCATTTGTTTCTTCTGCTAATTTTGGAGATATGGATTGGTCTACTGCTGATCCAATGAATATTTCTTTAACAATTAATATGGATTACGCTATTTTAAATTACTAAAATTTAATTTATATAAAAAAGAAAGCGCCTATTTTGGCGCTTTTTTATTTTCCTTATATATGTATATCTGAACTAGTTTTTAATAAATAAATAACGTTATGGAACAAACAAAAAATCAATTTCCCTCAGAGGAAGTTACCTTACCTTCAAAAGGCTTATTATACCCAATAGATTCACCTTTAAGTAAAGGAAAAATCGAAATGAAATATATGACTGCTCGTGAAGAAGACATATTAACTAATCAAAACTTAATAGAAAATGGCACAGTAATTGATAAATTATTAGAATCTCTTATTATAACTAAAATAAATTATAATGATTTATTAGTAGGAGATAAAAATGAAATATTAGTTGCTGCTCGTATTTTAGGGTATGGTAAAGATTATTCATTTAATCATCAGGGAGAAGAAAAAACAATAGATCTTACTGATATTAAAGATAAAGAAATGGATGAATCTTTAATAGAAGGGGGTAAAAATGAATTTAATTTTACATTACCAACTGCAAAAACAGAAGTGACTTTTAAAATTTTAACTCACGGTGATGAACAAGCTATTGATAAAGAATTAAAAGGACTTAAAAGACTTAATAAAAGTATATCATATGATATATCTACTAGAATGAAACATGTTATTACATCTGTTGGGGGGGATTATGAAACAAAAACTATTAGAGAATTTGTTGACAATAGGTTGTTAGCTATAGACTCTAGAGAATTAAGAAATCATATTAAAGAAATACAACCAGATATTAATTTAACATTTGAATATGAGGGTAAAAATGGAGACCTCAAAAGTGCATCAATACCCATTGGCCTTCAGTTTTTTTGGCCTGACGCCGAGCTATAGGAATACATTATTCGCTCAGATTCACGACTTAGTGTACCATGGAGGCGGTGGATTCATACACTCGGAAGTATATAATATGCCCACTTGGATGAGATTATTTCATATTCAAAAAATAAGTGAGTTTAATAAAAAACAAAATAAAGAAATTGAAAAAGCTAATAAAAAACCAAGTTCTTCTAATAAACCAATGGGTCCCAATGTAAACCCATCATCAACATATAATTTTTAAGTAAAGACATCATACGATGTCTTTCTTTTTTTCATATTTATACACGAATAATTTTACACTATGACTGAGGAAGCAAACAAGAAATCAAGTAACGAAATAGATAAAGAAAATCAGAATCTTAATCACCAAGAAGACATTAGAAATAATATATCTAATATTCTTAGGGAAAATTTAGAACTTAATAGACTAAATGTTGATGAGCAAAAGGAAGAATTAAATATAGCTAAAGAATTAGGCCTAATAACATCTCTTCAATCTAGCGAAATTTTAAAAGCTAATAAGGATATAGCTAAAGTAACTTCAAAATTAGCTGCAAATGAAGATGATATCCAAAATCATAGAAGGTCATCAACAGACATAACTAAAGACATTTTAAAAAATGAAGATGCAATAAATAGAGCTAAATCTGAAGAATTACAATTACAAGATCAATTAACTAATGCCCACGAAAATGATAAAGGATATTATCAAAATCTTACAGATACTTTACAAGAACAAATAAAGTTAGCTGGTACTAATACGGATCAATTAGATACAGAATTGAGTATTAGAAAAAAGATAGAAAACGCTACGGGTCTTACAGGTAAATCCTTAGGCGTAATAAATAAACTTACAGGGGGACAACTAACAGACTTAGCAGAAATTAAAAAAGCTACCGAAGAACAACTAGCAGCAAAACAAAAAGCAGGCACACTACAAGATGGATTAGGTGGTAAAATACAAGGTTTTGGAATTCAAGTAAAGGAAGTAGGTAAATCCCTTATGAAAAACATGAATGATCCTTTAGTTATAATTCAACAACTAATGAACTTTAGTAATCAGACAAGAGATTTACAAAGAGGTTTAGGAATTAGTGGTAAAGAAGCTTATAAGTTTAGAAATGAATTGTCAATGGCAGCTGCAACATCTGGAGATTTATTAGCTACTTCTGCGGGTTTATTAGAAGCTAACCAAAAATTAAATCAAGTCAGAGGAACAGGAGTTATGTTTACTGAAAAACAACTCTTAGACACAAATAGGTTACTTAAAGCTGAAGTAATGACTGCAGAAGCAGCAGGAGAATTATCCAGATTAGCCAATGTAACAGGTCAAGGTATAAGAGAAGCTTACTTAAACCAAATAGATGGAGTATTAGCAGCAGAACAAGAATCTGGAGTAAGATTAGACATTAAATCAACATTAGAAGCTACAAACAAAGTATCAGGTCAAGTAAGAGCTCAATTAGGAGCTAACCCTAAAGCTTTAGGGGAAGCAGTTGCACAAGCAAAAGCCTTAGGGATGGAATTGAGTGATGTAGCAGCTGCAGGAAAAGCAATATTAAATTTTGAATCATCTATTGAAGCAGAATTAACTGCAGAATTACTAACAGGAAAACAATTAAACCTTGAAAAAGCAAGATTAGCAGCATTAACAGGTGATTACAAAACATTAACAGAAGAAATTAATAAAAATGTAGGAGATTTTGGTGATTTTACTTCAATGAATGTATTACAACAAGATGCATTAGCAGCTTCCTTAGGTATGTCAACAGATGCTTTATCTGATCAATTACTTAAAAAAGCAGATTTAAATGCTTTAGCATCAGAAGCAAGAGCAGAAGGTAAAGAAGATGTAGCAGCTCAATTAGAAGCCTTATCAGCAAGTGATAAAATGAATGCTAGTGTAGAAAAATTAAAAGGGCTATTTGGTGATATAATGGGGATTATGGCCCCCATACTTGATGGCTTTGCTTCTTTAGTAGGATGGATTTCTGAATCAACTGTAGCAGCCTCCATTTTAGTAGGAGTAATAGGGGCATTAGCTGTAAAATCCCTAGTATCTGCAGTAACTACTTTATGGCAATCCTTTATGTCTATAGGACCTTGGGGGATAGCAGGAGCAATAGCGGGAACAGCGGTTCTTATGGGTTCTTACTCCAAAGCAAAAAGCCAAAAATTGGCAGAAGGTGGTGTAGTAAAACCATCACCTGGAGGTACTTTAGCTACAATTGGTGAAGCAGGTGAAGCAGAAGCAGTTGTACCCTTAAGTAAAGCAGCTGAGATGGGGTTTGGTGCATCTTTTATAACACCTAAAATCAATACAAATGAATCTAGTGGAATAAATAAAGATGATTTAATAACAGCTTTAAGAACAGTTGAAAAAGAAAAACCTAAACAACCAGTTATAATAAGAGAAAAAGATTCAAATTATTCTGATGCAAGTCCCTCAAACACCCAAGGAAACAATTATTCAATTAAATATGAAAATACCAGGATATATACCAGTTGAATATAAATTTTCATTAACATTAACACCAAATGAAAATGGAAAACGAAAAGGAGAGGAAGCATTTGCAACTTGAACAATCACGAGAGGTCTATGCATGTGTCAGTATTTGTGTCTGTGTATGTGTCTGTGTCTGTGTCTTTGTCTGTGTCTGTGTCAGCGTCAGCGTCAGCGTTAGCATCAGCAGTAGCATCATGGTGTGTGTGCAAATGAAG
>ENA-ORXF01002590-ORXF01002590.1-marine-metagenome-genome-assembly--contig:-NODE-2590-length-10652-cov-3.765296_pt1 | contig 10652 bp, 31 predicted proteins | sample MGYA00237864_ERZ511476 | MGnify/ENA primary metagenome ERZ511476 (study PRJEB26306, sample SAMN06343908) | marine metagenome | isolation source: coastal waters | place: Atlantic Ocean: West Antarctic... | reverse complement strand
GTTTAAAACCTATTTTGAACATATTGACGATAGCTTGTATGTCTTGTCGATGCGCCTTCCAAAAATTTCCGCTAAAATTCAAGACGACCTTTCTACTGCCCACTACAATTTAGAGCAATCGTTAGAAAACTTCTCTGAAAATCGTTTTCCAGACGGAGTCTCTAATCAACGTTATGTGATGACCTCGACCAATAACTTGGCAGATTATTTAAGTAGTATACTTACCAATATGAAAAAATCGATGTCTATGAAACCAGGGAAAGGTAAAGGAGAAGGGGCTGGTTTTAGCTTGCCAGATATTATAAAAAAGCAAGGAGCGCTTTCAGAAAAGATGAAAGAAGGTATGAAAAAAGGGTCAAAACCTGGAGAAAAGAATGGGAAAGAAGGATCAAAAAAACTAGGAAAAAAAGGTAAGCCAGGAGAAAAGGGTGAATCAGGCGAAAAAGGGGAATCAGGAAAAGAGGGTGAAAATGGAAAAAAAGGGAATGCTGGATCCTCAGGATCACAGAACGAGGATTTAGACGGTGAGTTGTATCAAATATTTAAAGAACAGCGCATGCTTCGACAGCAATTGCAGGATGCTATAAAAGAAAATAAAGGAACATCACCAAATGGAAACCTTTCTGCAAAAAAAGTACTTAAAACCATGGAGCAGTTTGAAAATGAAATTTTAGAAAAGATAAACAATTTTGAAGCATTTAAAGAAGCTGAAAAGCGAATAGACGAAGACCCGTTTATTGTGCATCAATTAGATGCACAAGTTTAAAAGAATTGTAGAGACTAGATTATCTAGTCTTTACACTAACAAGGGCTACAAAGCTCTTAAATCGGCATTAATGCCATAACTAGCAAAAGAGAGAGAGTAAAACATGACAATCAAATTATATTCTACGGATTACGTTGTAGTAGATGCAAAAACAAAGAAGCCTTTAGAGGGCTATGAAAATATATATCATTACACTTCTGTAATTGAAATTCTAAATGAAAAGTTAATGAATGAGGGCTATGAATATATATCTATGTCAGAGTTATCTAAAGAAGATAAAAAACAATTCAAAAAAACAATTAAAGAAATGGAGCAATAACATGGAAGATAAAAAACGTAAAAACTACCTAGTCTATTTTAAGCTTGGTATAGTTGATGCAGTCATAAATAATAGAGCTGATAATTCTTATATGAAAAGTTCAGCTTACTATAAAAAAGGTTTTGAGTTTGGTTTAACTATTAAAGAGGCTCTGCACCATGACAATGCAGAGCCGTTCACTAGCAAAGGGAACTTAAAATGAATAACATAAATAACAAGCTAACAAAAGAGCAATTTAAACAAATCAGAACAGAATTGCAATATACCCAAAGAGAAATGGCTGAATTGCTTGGCATAACTATCAGAGCCATAAGTTATTACGAGTCTGGTCAAAAACCTGTCAGTAAAACTGTCAGTATCTTAACAAAACGTATTTATATTACTGAGAAATAGGAGAGAGACATGCAAAAACAAATAACAAACGAAATGCTAGATGCTTTTTTAGGAGATGCAAGTAACAAGCAAGCTAGAATAAATCTTATGGATGAATGTAATAATGACGAGCAAGTTAAGCAAGATGTTTGGAATTATTGGAGAGAATTGCATTTTTCATGGCAAGTAGAAATGGCAAAAATTAAAAATTAAAAAAAATAGTCGTGTTTGTCTATCTATGCATTGATATATCTATGCATAGATATATTATAGGCACGACTATTTTTTTTATTTTAATTAACATATATTATATGCACATAATATATTATGTGCAGTATATTACTGCATAGATAGAGTAGTATATTATTGCCGTATGGCATTACAACAAGGTTGATTATACGAACGAGAAAAAACCTGTCAAGAAAATAATTTGTCTTGGATTCTAGTCGAAACATAACCATGCACAAACCTCGTTACATCTCTCATGCTTCTTTCAGTCGCATCAAGTTCTGCATAGTACACCCAATAAGCTTCTAATGTCATTCTTGCCATAGGTTCATTAACATTAGGCAGTACTTTCATAGCCAATAAAACTTCTATGTATCTTTCTTTAGTTTTGCAGATGCGAGCTTGCTTTTTAAAGACTTGAAAATCATTCTTTGTCATTGACTACCTCAAAGCCTGTCATTGCATAACCAATAATATCTTGCCATGAATCTGTATGGTCAGGACTTTCCATTAGCCTAGCCATTTTCAAAGCTATCATACAAAGAGCCACTTGTTCAGGCTCAACTTTCTTTTCTAGTATGACAGACCATAGATCAGCAATCCTTTGATGGCATTGAGTTATAGAGCCATAACTATCGCCACGTTCTTGAATCACATCAGCGGTATTTTGTAAGAGTTCAAACTTATCCATGATTTTCTATTGTTTCCTCTATAGTAGCTCGATTAATAAAGACTGGAGTGTATTCTCCAACGTATGCACCAACTACATTAAAATAAAAATAATCAATAGCATCTTCTTCATTCATACCATCTCTTTTCATAAGTACATCTATACAAAGCATGTAATCATAGACTGCAACTTCATTACCCTTAGGACTAGGTATTGTTAGACCTACAAAAGCCTTTTCGAATCCGTCAGCTAGTAACATTTATTTTCTCCCTCACAATGTAGCACCAAATATCAAAAGAAACTTCACAAACTAAGTCGTGTCCACCAGCAAAACCTTCATGCAAAACATCAAGAGGTATTACACATTTAATAGGACAGTTATTGAATTTGTAAATTAAAACTGGAATAAGATATAAATTCGCAGCAGATGACGTAGCTTGATCCCACCAACTTTGTCTAAACCCACCACCTGATTTGTAAGCTTTACATTCAATCGACCAACCTGGAATAATAATATCAGCTTGTCCTTTGGACTGGTATTGATCGAGGTTTCTTTTCGCATCATAATTCAAATTATCTTTTATCATGGTGCAAATCTTTCTCTCAAAGCTTGCACCTTTATTTCTACTATCTGCCATTACATTCTTTCCTGAGCTTGTTTAAGAAAATCATTAGCTTGAACTTGTCCAAGAGTTGCAAGTTCTATTTTATTCATAGTGTCAGGTGTTGGAAATCTTTGACCTTTTAATAGCCTACAAATAGCTGATCTAGTTAAACCTGATTTGATGGCAAACTTATTCTGAGTCAGTTTATTTTGTATAATGTATTCATTTAATTTCATATTGCTATAATATTTAGATGTTGACATACTGTCAATAAGTATTAATAATGTGTTGACAGTAAAGATAGATAAGAATAATATCGTATACTATAACCTAGTAATGGAGGAGACAAATGAAAAAAGAAGATAAAATTTTAAAAACTTTAAGCCCTGATTTTGGTCAGCTTAGACTAACCAATACAATGCTTAACAAATCTATAATAGATGCGAACACAAGTATCAGAAGATTTGCCAAACTATTTGAAATAGATTTTGAAACAATGGTTAATGGCGAAAAGCATAGTCTGTCAGCATCATACGAAGACGGAACTAATTGTAACTTATCTTTTTACAAAACTGTTAATCGAGGAGATAGAAGATTGTCTATTTCAGGAATAAAGAAACAGGCACAAGAAAAAGATTTGATTGCTTTTAATTATGTTTTAGACAAAACGACAGGAAAAATGGCTATTGTAATCAACGTAACTGCCAAAGCTAAGAATAGGAAAACTGCATAATTTTTTTAAAAGGAGAAATCATGGGCGAGTATGAATGTGTAGATTGTAATGAAATGTTTTGGGCTGATGAACCGCCAGAAGATACAGACAGATGTGATGAATGTCTTAAAGAGGGGAAATGCAATGAGTAAAAAGACAATAATTAGAAAAGCAGTCAGCAAAGCAGTCGCTTCAGCTCGATATTTTAAAAATAAAAAAGAAACTGATATGTGGCATACAGTTTGGCATATGGGGAAGCCGTATGATTATCATTTAATCCTAGATGATTATGGCGAGAATAGTGACCTTGCATATGAGGTTGATATATATTCTGTCCCAAAAAAGAAAAATGGCGAGTGGGGGAATCTTAATGATTTAGTTCATTTGCATACTCAAACTTTTCCATACAACTCAAGTCTTTTTGGAGAGGGCGAGATTAATGGCTAGAGAAATACCAGACTACAGAAAATCCTTTGGAATTATCCATGAATCAGCAAGCAACGGCACATCAAGTAAAGATGAAATGGTGCTGAAGCATTGGCTTAGAAAAGAACATAAAATGAGATTCCCTATGGCATCAAGACCTATCTCTGGAATCAACGCTCAAGTTGGTGCTGATTGTGCTTTAGGATTACATAATTACAGTCCAATACAAGGTCAGCAAGAACCTATGGATATCAATCAATCCGTTAGATTTGCTTTGACTGAGTACCAAGGTTACACACCTAGAAAATGGGACAATGGAAAAGATGCAGAAGAATACGAGGAGTTTCGTGAGCATTTACCTGAGATGATTAAACATGCAGTCGAGGGATTGAAAGATTTTTTTGATGGTGTTAATCGTATCGAGGGAGAATCAATGAAGTACCATGATGAACCTTTACTTGATGTTCCTATAATGCTTTACCAAGATTACTCAGGCGGTGGAAAACAAATCGATTTAAAATGTTCATTGCCTATGAGAAACCCACCAAAGAAAGATGGCACTAGAACGTGGAGAGTTCCAAAGCCTAAGACTGAGCCAACTGCACAACAAGTGATGCAACAGGCAGTCTATTGGAAAGCTACAGGAGAAAAGCCAGCCTTATTATTCGTAACATCTGCTGGATATAACATTGTAGATGAAAATAATTGTGAGCTTATGACAGAAGATAATCTTGAAAGAGCTTATAATGACATAGTACGTTCTTGGTTAGTCACTCAGAACTTACTAAAAGCAAGCAATGGTTCATGGAAAACATTAGCTGGGCTAGTTCAGCCTGACATGGTGCAACTATCAGCTAGACATGGACCTAATATAATTCAACTAGCAAAACAACTATGGGAGATTTAACATGACTAAATTAATTAATGAAAAACAAAACATTACTAAGAGTTTAATATCTGATCTTTATTGGGAGTACGATAGAATGTCTAGTAGTGGACAGTTTACATTAGACAAACTAGCTAAACTTTATGGTATCGAAACTAATGCACAGTTAGAAGAACGTCTATCTAAAATGTCAAAGGAAGAAATGAAACAAGAACTGGAGAATTTATAATGACAAATCCAAAAACATTAAGACGAAACACCGATCCATTCACAAGCCATGAAGCTGCGGAGAAAGTGGACACGAATAGAATGGAGGGAATCGTTTATGCAGTCATAGATTCTTTTGGAGAAACAGGTTGTATATCAGATCAGGTGCAGTATGCCTTGCCTGAATACCGATACAGCACGATTACAGCACGATACAAGCCACTAAAAGACAAAGGGCTAGTAATTGTTGATGGAGCCGCCTTTAAAGGGGAGTCAGGAAGAAATCAATTAAAGATGTGGAGTGCTAGACACTATCATCACGAGACAGTAACTGATGAAGATAGAATCCAAGCATTAGCTGAAATTAGAGCTGGAGTTTAACCATGATAAATGAACTATTAAACGATTGGAAACAATCAATGACTGGTACTGAACAGTATCATGCACAAGCTATAGATATATTAGAGGATCGTATAGCAAAACTAGAGGATAAGCATAAGATTGCTTCTCAGCAAAACGAAGTGCTTATGAATTTATTAAGTAAACTTATTAAAAGGGATAAAGATGAGTAATTTAGCGAAGACTATGGATGCCATAGCAGACTTACACAAGTCTCATGGTGTCAAACAAAAAGGGGGAAAACTCTATACACAGGTTGTGCATAGAATGGAAGCCTTTAGACGAATACATGGAACTGATTTCGGTGTTGATACTGAAATACTTGTCAATGATGGTACAAAAGTAGTTGTAAAAGCTATCATAACGGACAAGGATGGTAGGGTAATTGGTTCAGGTATGGCAGAAGAAATACGAGGACAAGGCATGGTTAATACAACATCTGCCCTAGAAAATGCAGAGACTTCAGCAATTGGTCGTGCTCTTTCTTCACTAGGTCTTGCTGGTGGAGAATATGCGAGTGCCAATGAAATGGATGCCGTTATCAGAAAGACTGATGCCATTGAGCAACAAAAGATAATTCAAAAACCAAAGGTAGTTGAAGAGCCTATTAAGCCAGCAATCGTAGTGGAAAGACCAAAGCCACTTGCTGAACAACCAATAATAACAAGTGAACAAAGAAGGGAGAAACATCAAGATAAAATAGCAGACTTTGATCATTGGTGTGGGCAAAAGAAAGTAGTGCAAGAGCTACATGCCTATTTCAATGATAGCAAAGAGACTATTGAGGATATTAAAAAGCACAACCCTGATATCTTCACTAAGATAATAGACGTATTCACAAAACATGAAACTGCACTAGAAAGGAAATTTAATGGCTAATCGTTATATAAAAACTGCAAACATTACACTATATCCAAACTCTGAGGGTAAGGCTACTCATGGTAACTCAAATTGGAAGCCGTTTAAAGATGGGTCTCCAGCCGATATTCATTTGAGAAAAGATGCTAAGTATTCTGTCAAACTATTTGGCAATGATGATGGAACATTTGGTGTAAGTATATCTGAAGTTGTTGTTAACACTTACTCAGACAGTATATCTGATGGTGTGTCGCAACCTGGAATGAGGACTTTGGCGGCAACTATTGATCCACCTAAAAGTCCAATAGCTCAAATGGCAGATGATGGGTTAAGTGATGATGAAATTCCATTCTAAAAGTTTCCTTTCAACAAAGGAAGCAACTGAATTGATGTTTGGCGACACACCAAGCAATAGAAAAAGACTTCTCCGTTCTTTAAAGAATGGGGAGGTCAAAGGTAAAAAATTCGGTAAGAGATGGTTTGTATATGCAACTGAAACAATGGGAGAGGACAATGAGAAAGCCTAGACAACTACCAACAATAAGAAGAACTAAAGCACAAATTGCTGTTGATCGCATAGAACATAAATACAATAACTGCAAACTGTGTGGGCAAACACTAGGTCGTGTTGAGAATAGAAGAAACACAGCCAAGATGTGCGGTGACTGTAGAGGGTACGGAACTGGTGGTAACATGGAAGTTAAAGAACTTTATAGAGAGTTATCTAGCAAACAAATAGAACCAGCCGAAGATGAAATGATCTTTGAAGACAATCCGATTGCTGTTAATGAAGTTGATGACATGAGGTACATAAGAGTACAGCCAGAAGTAAACTTTGGTGGATCTGGATTAGCTGAAATCATGGGAGAAAGTTCAGCTCATCACAGATACAAAGATGAATCTGAGCATGTAAAAAAAAGATACAGCTACAGAAACGGAAAGGCTTAAACAAAGATTACTTTTTTTGTTTAATTTTCTTTTTAACTATTTTCTTGGTAGACTTTTTCGGAGGTCTACCTTTTTTGCTTCCATAAGTTCCGACACCATAAGGCATATCTTTCTCCTTTATTTTGTTATCGTTAACACATAATTTGCAATCAGGGTTACATTTTTCTAAAACACAGTCAATGAATTCCTGACCTAACACTTCCATCTACGTCTAGCCGCTTTCCCTCTTGGACCTGTCCAGCCTTTAGACCTAGCACAAAAACTTTTTCTTCTTTTAGCATCTTTACTACCAGCTTTAGCCTTACCTGTAACTGGTGCTTTTAATTTACTTCCTGTGGCACGATTATATTTAGCTCTGCCTTTTGCAGTTAGTCCACCACCCTGTTTGACTGATCGCTTTTCTCCACGACCAACAGAAAGATTCACACTTTTCTTTTTTCTAGCCATCAATTAATCCATGTCTATAACCATTAAGCCTATCATATGTAAGCACTTCTTTTCTTGGTTCTTCAACGTAACTGCAATGTATCCAGCCACTATTACCACCAGTATAACACTCTAATATTAGCTGGTCGAATGGTAAATTCTTTTGAATCCATACAGCTAAATCATAATTACTTACACCAGCTACCTCAAAATCTGCTGCCTGACCCTTGCAATGCTGGCTATCCTTAGAAGAACCTATGGAAATAGACAGTTCAGGACACCTAAACCCTGACGATATAACAAAAGATCCATACTTGTTACGAATAGGTTGCAATATATTCTCAGCCAAAGCCCTTAAATCAAAAATATTATGATGGTCAGGATCGTTTGAAATGCCTTTTCTTTCTGCTGTTTGGCTCTTGCACAATTCATAAAGAGTAAAGTTTTTTGATAGGTTCATTTCTTTTTCTTTGCTGTTTTTGCGGCTCGTTTAAAGTTTTTAGCTGTTGGTGCACCTTTAGCTCCAGGCTTTCGCATTGTTTCTTTAGATCCAGCTTTGATTCTTTTTCTTTTTGCATGAATGTTTGAATATAATCCCATGTTATTTTCCTTGTTTTGTTTTTAATGCTTTATAATGTTTATGATAAAAATAATTACTTATCTTACCAAAAAACTTAGATAACTTTAACCATTGCCACATCATTTAGTTAATCCTTTATACTTTTCAAAACTGCGAAGTCCGCCAAGTCCGAGCATCCCCATTAACACAGTCATCAAAGATCCCATGTCAAACGTAGGCAATTCTGGGATAACTACATTTAAATAAGCACATACAAATAAAGTAACAGGTGCAAGAACAAAATGCCAACATAAAGCAATGCCGCATGTCCAGCCAATAAAGGGTCTCCATCCGCTTACGAAGATGGATTTGTGCTGTGCTTCTGCCTTGTTGATTTCTATCTGACCTTTGGCAAGTTCTTGAGCATGAGATTCTGCCATAGTTGCCACCTCATGTGCCAGCTTGTTCTTCATGTCCTTATCTTCTATAAACTTTCCAAGAAGATTAGAAACAGGTCCAATTAGGGCTGTTAACATATTACTTACCTGCTTTCTTCATAGCTTTTGTATGTGATTTAGAAAAACTTTTACCCTTCTTCATGTCTTTTTTCATACTACTCATATGCTTAGCTGTATGATGTTTAGCGTGTTTTTGCAGGGTAGTTGTTTGTTTTTTACTTATTTTCTTTGTCATAAATTAATCTCCCTAGTAAATCTGTATTTTCTTTGAGTCAACTTCTGGAACTAACTTACAGAAACATTGATAAGTCTTTTCTTTTTTATTTTTTACAATGGTTTGTCCATGTAGTACTTTCTTGAATGACATGCAAGTGTTAGCGTTTTTAAAATGCAGCCCTCCTTCTGGTGCTCCAGATAAATAGCACACCAATAAAAATGCAGGTTTCACTTCTTGTTCATCCATGCCGTTGTTCCCATATAAGCTCCAACTATGCCAGCACCTGATAAATAAAACAAATTACTTATATCCGACAAAGCTTTTACTCTTTCAATGTCAATAACAAACATAGCTAAAGTAAACACACCCATAGCTATTAAAGTGGCTCTTGCCATGCGTAGCTGTGCTAACTGCTTTCTTAATAAAGTTTCCGTTTCCTTCATTACTTTAGCGTTTTCTAATTCTACATCAGTAACAATGCCATCACCATCAAGGTCATAGTCGTTATATTTGCTGTCATTTTGTAAGGTTTTTTTCATAAATAACCTTTCTTTTTGGCTATAATATAAAGCACAGTTATGACACCACTAAATAAAGCAGTAATAAGTATACCTAAAATAATTTTCATAACTATATCTTGAAAACGTGCCTTTGCTTTTGCATTTTCTTTTAACATTTGTTTTCTATTAACTCTGGCTTCAGCACAAAAAGAAACATAATCAATGTAAAGGTTAGCCCTTCCATACAATTGCATAAATTCTCTTAACTTATCTTTCTTAACTCTAATTTCTTCAAGTGCCATAAATTCTTCAAGATCATTGTCTTGTTTACCTAAAAACTTAGTCCATAAACTATTTTTTTTTCTTTGAACATCTGCTCTAAGTTTATCTTCAGCACCTATAAAATTCGAAATTGCTTTCCCTGCTGAACTTAGTTCACGACCATTCTGAACAGTTTTTTTTATTATTTCAAAAGCAGAATTCGCTACTAAAAGCATCTCAAGCATGGGCTACCTCACAAGCAAACCTATGAGTAAAATTATAGCTGTACCACTAGTGCCTATCATAATATGTTCAATACGTTTTATTCTTAGGATTGTCTCTTTCCACCTTTCAGAACATACAGCCTCGTGAGTGTCTAGATGTGCTTTTACTTCAGATGCTTTAACCATTTTTACACCTCGTCTGGAAAATCATAGATTGGAGCATTGCCAGTAGGATTGTTATCACTATCAGTAGGCACGACAAACAATGCCTTAAAAGCATCTAAGTCTGCACAATTAGTTATAGCAGTTTCTATTGCACCACTAGCAGTTCTAACTGCTGATCTATATGTGCTTATTGCAGATGGTATTGCTACATCACTTTCAGACTTTCTTGTTACATACCAATCACTAGAAGCTAGTTTACTATTAGAACTTGTTTTAGTTTCTGCAATCCAGTTAGTCTTTAGACCTGCTGTAACACCTTGCGAACCTGTGGTTGGATCGTTAACTGCATTACCATCATCATCAACCCACAAAGTATCAGCTAATATTCTTGGAATATCTTTAGCAAAATAAAATCTATCGTCATATCTAGTGTCTGGATCAGCTTC
>ENA-ORXF01002589-ORXF01002589.1-marine-metagenome-genome-assembly--contig:-NODE-2589-length-10659-cov-5.992723_pt1 | contig 10659 bp, 15 predicted proteins | sample MGYA00237864_ERZ511476 | MGnify/ENA primary metagenome ERZ511476 (study PRJEB26306, sample SAMN06343908) | marine metagenome | isolation source: coastal waters | place: Atlantic Ocean: West Antarctic... | reverse complement strand
AATGCCTCAAATCCTACAGCCGTATTATTTCTACCTGTGGTATTAGTTTCTGCTGCACCACTACCAACTGCTGTATTTTGGTCTCCAGAAGTATTTGCTTCTAATGCTTTAAAACCGACAGCTACATGACCTACGGCTGTTGTAACTGCTGCTAAAGCACTTGTGCCGATTCCTGTATTTCCTGCTGCTGTAGTATTTGCTAATAAAGCACTTCTACCAACAGCTACATTATTATCTGATGTGGTTATAGCAGTACCTGCAAGATAACCTACCAAAGTATTTGAAGCACCTGTGGACATTGTGTCTCCAGCAAAGGAACCAATACCAATATTAAAATTAGCTGTTGTTACATCGTTAAGTGCATCGTGTCCTATAGCAACATTATCAGTTCCTGTAGTCTCAGTTTCTAAAGCACCACTACCTACTGCTGTGTTTCTAGCTCCTGTAGTGTTTGATGCTAAAGCACTTTCGCCAACTGCTGTATTGGGAGAACCTGTAGTGTTTTGTGTTAAGGCTGAAAAACCAATGGCTGTGTTATTAGAAGCTGTAGTGTTTGCATCTAAAGCTAAAGAACCTACTGCAACATTAGAATCACCAGTAGTGTTTGCTACTAAAACATTTCTACCTATACCAACATTACTACCTGCTGTAGTGTTTGCTGCTAAAGCATCAATACCGATAGCTACATTATAAGCACCAGTGTTTACGTTTAAAGCAGCTTGACCAATTGCTATATTACCATCAGCAGTTGTATTAGCTCCTAAAGCACCCGAACCCATAGCCATATTATAATTACCAGTTGTATTAGCGTCTAAAGCAAGATGTCCAATAGCTACACAGTCACCACCTGAGGTATTAGCAAAAAAAGCATTTTCACCTATTGCAATATTTTTTGTACCTGTAGTATTTGTAAAAGCAGCTTGATAACCCACAGCTACATTACTATTAGCTGTCGTGTTATTAGCTAATGCATTAGTACCTATGGCAACTAAACTTGCACCAGTTGTATTATCATCTAATGCATTAACACCAACTGCTGTATTTGATGAACCAGTAGTATTTGTATCTAATGCACTTTGACCAACAGCAACATTATTTGATGCTGTAGTGTTTGATGCTAATGCACCCTTACCTACTGCTGTATTATCTGCACCTGTAGTGTTTAATCCTAAAGCCGATAACCCAACTGCTGTATTGTTTGAAGCTGTAGTGTTTTTGTCTAATGCTAAACTACCAACAGCTACATTATTAGCACCTGTGGTGTTTACTAACATAGCTTCAAAACCTACTGCGGTGTTATTTGATGATGTAGTACTAGAAAGTAAAGCATCCATACCAACGGCTGTGTTACTAGAACCTGTGGTATTTGTAATAAGTGCAGAACGACCCACGGCTGCGTTGCTGTGTCCTGTAGTAGTAGCACCTAATGAGCCATGACCAACTGCTGTATTAAAACTGGCAGTTGTAGCAGCGTCTAATGCTGTAGAACCTATTGCTGTGTTTGAGTGACCTGTAGTGTTTGTTACTAAAGAGTTATAACCGACTGCTGTATTATTAGCAGCAGTAGTGTTTGCTCCTAAAGCATTTCTACCAATACCTGTGTTGAAAGATGCTGTTGTGTTAGCTTCTAAAGCTGCTTGACCAACTGCGGTATTACTTGCACCTGTAGTGTTAGCAGTTAAAGAATCTACACCAACAGAGGTGTTTACAGTACCCGTAGTATTAGCAATCATTGCGTCTTTACCAATCGCTGTATTATTAGCACCTGTAGTATTCGCTGATAATGCAGCATAACCCACTGCAGTATTCTCTGCACCTGTGGTATTAGCCCCTAGTGATACATGACCCATCGCTACGTTATTAGCACCCGTGGTGTTTGCATCTAAAGAACTAGTTCCAACGGATATGTTATAGTTACCCGTGGTGTTTAACTTCAAGGCTTCTCCACCTATAGCAACATTTTGAGAACCTGTAGTATTTGTTTTTAAAGCATCTCTACCAACTGCCGTATTATAACTTGCTGTAGTGTTTGCTTCTAAAGCCTTATGTCCTACTGCTACATTCGAAGCACCTGTAGTATTTGATTCTAAAGATTCAGCACCTACACCTGTATTACTTGCACCAGTTGTGTTGGCAGTTAAAGAAAGTTTACCTATAGCTGTATTACTATTAGCTGTAGTGTTTGCGTCTAACGCAGATTTACCTATAGCAACATTTGCAACACCTGTCGTATTAACTTTCATAGCTTCAAAACCTATAGCAACATTATCACCACCTGTAGTGTTTGCATCGAGTGAATTAGCACCAACTGCTACGTTTTTAGAACCTGTAGTAAGTTTTGTTAAGGCTTGTAAGCCTATACCTGTATTACTGTCACCCGTTGTAAGGTCATCAAAAACTTCAAAACCTAAACCTGTGTTATTAGAAGCAGCATTTAAAGTACCTGTACCACCATCATTACTAATAAGAATACCATTAGCAAAGTTAGTGATATTAGAAATAATACCTACGCCATTGATAGTTCCACCAGTTACGGCACCTGTTACTGCTGCGTCTCCACCTATAGCAACATCATCTGTTACTGTTAGATCATCTTGTACTTTTAAATCTACTACGCTAAGACTAGCAAAAGCGTCAACTACTTTAGCGCCACTTCCTGCTCCGTCTAAATAAACTGCTTTTGTATCTCCCGGGGGAATAGTTATTGTCGCTCCGGATCCTTGTTTGATAATTATGTTTTGTGAACCACTTGTACCATTTTCGATAAAGTGCATTCTGCTAAGAGTGTTGGGGGCAATCGTGATTGTACAGGCAGAATCGAGTGTGCCTGTATATTCTAGATACATGGCTCTTCCAGGGTCAGTAGCGCCGTCGGCCACTGTAGTAGTATGGGTGTTAGCGTTAGTCGTTATGCCTTCTGTGCCATAACCCAAAGCTTCGCCAATCAGCTCCAAATTAACATTTGTCTCTGTTCCCCAGGTTCCCGAAGATTCTCCAGTACCTATTTCTTTTAATCTTAAATCGTTAACATACGTTGCCATATTTTAATCTCCATAATTTGCAGTATAGCAAATTTATATTATGCTGCATCTCGACCAGCAATTATTTCTACATAGCCTGGTGTTTGACTATCATCTATTGTAGCGTAATTAGGGGTCTGATCAGAATTTAATTCACCCCACACCAAAACCGTACCTAAAGTTGATTGTATTTCAACACCAACTAACTGCACGTTTCCAGCGGCGTCAGTCGTAACCGTGCCCAGGGCAGAGGTTAGCGCTTGGCCTGTTAAGACTACTACTTCGTTCTCAAAAATTATAACAGAGCCAATAGCCGAAGTTATTGCTTGTCCTGTGACTGATACATTTGCAGCTGCATCTACTGCTGGAGTGCCGAGCGCTGAAGTTATTGCTACGCCGGTAGGTTGTACTATGGCCCCAGCTATTGTAGTAACTGCGCCGACTGCTGAAGTTGTGGCAACGCCGGTTAGGCTAACTGAGATTACCTCAGAGCCGTACCCGTGTTCACCCCACGCATCTCTACCCCAACCTTGAGCCATTAACTAAGGTCCGTTTTTGCGCTTTCGAGCTTTGTTTTTACACCCTCTAAACTTTCTCTTACAGGCGCGGTAATAAAATCATGTGTGAGCATTGAGGTTATTTCATCAAGTGCAGCTTGTATTTTTTCTAAGGTTGTCATAATTGTTTTCTCCTTGGTCCTAACATTATAGCCCTAACTTAGCAAATTTACGAAAGTCCTTGAAACTTTCTGTTTAATATCTTGCGCACTTTAGAGTAGTGAAAGTCTTGATAACCCTCGTGCATTGATGAGACTTGCTTGGCAATACGCTTTGCGCCTAGGCCTCTTTTGTGGCAAGCGTGTATAGTCTTTAGCACTTCTTGCTCTTTTGGCACCTCAACTAGCTTCATTCTGCGCTTGAGTCGGTTGCCGGATTTGACCTTCTCTTCTACACCCTCATACCCAAAAGGTACAGCACCGCCAATAGCATAACCTTTTTCTGCCCAGGCAATCTTGCCTTCTTTAAACTTATCCACAGTAGATCCGTGTTCTATCTCGGCAACAGCACTAAGAACCATTAACATGATCTTGTTTACCATCTCATTCATATCAAATTTAGATCGTAGGCCAGAGTCTTCTTTAGACTTTGGGTAAACTACTGGCACATCCCCAAACTGCTCACATAGATACAAGGTAATACCCGTGTCTTCCAGGACCGGTATAGTCTGTAACATATCGCCGGCTGACCTAGACAGTCGATCAATTCTTGTTGCTACTATCACGTCATGACGATCAATCACGTCAGTCATTGCTTTGCAGCGATTACGCTCAAGTATTGGCACGGTTCCAGATACACCGTCGTCAATAAACCATTCATCAACTTTACGGTTGTACTTTGCCTTAATAAAATTAGTTATTAAGTCTTTTTGTGTTCCTAGGCTGATTCCGTTTTGCGCTTGCTCCTGGGTGGATACTCTACAGTAGCCATAGATGTTGTTGATTTGTTTAATTGGTCCGCTCATGCCACTTCTCCTGATTTGCGATCACGGCACTTAAATCCGTACTTGGTTATTTCGTCATAGATCCTTTTCCAATCTACAGTCAATGACAGCCGGCCCTGGGCATAATCACCCACAATCAGCTGACCATCCTTAAGCAGCTGCACCGAAGTGTAATCTCGGTGCGTGCCGTTAAATTTAATTTCGACGCCGTGCTTTTTACAGGCACGACGCACTCGGTTATAAAATACTTTGTTCTCTGCTACGTTCATTATCTTTCCTCGTTTATGTCGCCGGCCCATTGGTTGGCCATTGCAGCAGCCAAGCCTGGGAAAAATTTACTTCTAACCTTCCATCGATCTGGACCAGGCGAAGCGTTATGAATATCCGCCCTGGCCGATGACCCATCTAAGCTACCTGTTGGCACTAAAGGCTCTAATCCTCTAAGCCATAGGCAAGTTCTTTTTGTAACATTGTTATCGCCCTTGGGATCATTTCCAAACTGCCAAGGTTGTACGGTTTGCGTTGCCTTCCATGGAAATTCCCTGGACGAAACTTTTTGTATTCTAGACTTGCCATGTTTATGCATAACTGGGTTCTCAACAGCTACTCTAGGAATGTCAGCGTTCCAAAGATCAGAAAAAAGCCTAGCTCCCTCGTCTAGATCATTCCACATCTCAGCTAATGTTTTACCAGGAGGTGCTTTTTTCAACCACCTAACCCCAGAGTTACAAAGTCTGGTGCATGGCGGATGGGCAACCATTAGTAGATCCCATTTCTCCATTGCCAAAACATTTCTAACATCTTCGGTAATATGCCTATTCGATCCGTCGTCAGAAGGAAGGATGTCACAGGACCAGGCGTCATGGCCGTTTTCTAAAAAAGCATTTCTAACAGTCCCGCTAGTCTCGCAAGCAATTAATATTTTCATTTGTTTCCTTTAATAGTTTTCTTCATACCCCTATTATACTTTATCGTGTCGTTAATTGCAAGTATGTGTACAATGTTGCACAGGATAATTTTAGTATGCTAAGATGCTCAAATGAAATACATAAGTAAATTAATCAGCAGATTCTTAGAATGGTCCTTACAGCGAACCGAAGATAAGTTGATGAGGAAAAGAAAATGAATGAATTAATTAATGAGATCATAGCTGAGATCAAAAGAGATATTGATCTGGATAATATGATGGCCCTCAGAGATATGTTGACTAGGCTGTTAGAAGATGGAGACAACAAACATATACTGACTCGATACCTGTCTGAGTTTCCAGAACTACGAGAAGAGTACAAGGATAAGATATGAGCAAAGGATCTAGGCCACGCCCAGGTGATGTGGATAAATTTAACGAAAACTTTGAAAAAATCTTTGGGCCAAAACGGGTGCCCAAGAAAAAAAAGGACAAAGAAAAAGGAGGACGTAAATGAGTAATGTAATTTATGTAGATTTTACAAAAAACCAAGCTGCCGATATTTGGGAGCTGCACCAGCCAATCAGTGAATTAGAGAACCCTGAGTACATGATGGCTATTAAATGCCCAGACGAAAATTATCACGAGCTTATTGCGCGTCGCATTGAAAAACTAAATTGGATGGGGGTGCCGTATAAAATATTTTTAGACGGTGAGCTGGTCCACCATGAAGAGCATTTAGGCTGCCCTAGGTAATGATCCAATACCGGCACTGTTAACTTGGCCACCTTTGGCGTAGTTTGTACCTCTGTTCTTGTTCATATAATTTATTAACCCTTCCACATACTGATCATCTGCCACTTCGTAAAGCTTCGGATTCATCATCAAAGAACCTACTTGCTGCTCATAAGGCATTAGCACGCCAGCTTTATTAGCTGTCTGCGAAAGCTCCTGGAATGTTTTTGGATACATAATTTCTGGTGGCACGCTTTTGATAAGGCCGCCGAAGTAATCACCTGGTATTGCCGTATTGTAACTTTGATGCAATGGTTCTGGGAAAGTTGACTTAGTTGGGTCCCCTCTAAACATTGTGTATCCAGATTCACCTGGTCTAAATCCAGCAAGCGCCGGCTCAGTTAATGTATCTACAATATCGTCATAAACAGGGAAGCCTAAGTTTCTCCACTTGGCTTTCTTCATCTCCTCTACTACTACTTTACGCAAAGCTCCAGAACCTTTTGCGGGAAAATCGCCTTGGCCAAGCAATTGATTGAAGACGTCGTCGCTGCCCAGGCCTACAAAATCGGGTCTAGGGTCCACGCCTTTACCAACGCCTTGCTTAATTGCCAGGTCAAAGTCTTTTAATATTTTTTTAGGTATCCCTAACGCTGGTATCTGAGCAACCATTGCAGAAGCAACAGGAGCTGAGAAATCAATTGACTCTCTTCCCATGGCTGAATACACACCAATAGGATCCATGCCCGTTCTTTCACCAGCTAGGATTATGTTCATTTGTTTTTTATTGGCTGCATCTTCCATGGAAGCCCAAGCTTTACCGGTGCCAATATTATCAATGGTATATGACGGGCCGCCTTGTGGTGGTACCGCCTGGCTCAAAGGGACCCCTTTTATATCTGTGTAGCCAGGATTATTAGATCCCCTTGCAGCTCTTACAGATCTGTCACCAACTACTGGCACTAATACTTTACCCAATAAATCTTCTGGTGTTTTAATTGTTCGTTCTGCCCCAGGCATTCTTTCGATGTCTCCGGCTGCACGCAAAGTTTCTCGGCGCCTGACTGCTGGCGGTCCTTCGTTTAATGTTTTTTCATATGCATTAGCACGGGTTCTAATAAGCTTTTCAGTAACCGGCTTGTTTGTGGCTGCATCCATGGTGCCGATTGGTGGATGGGTGTCAATAAAGTTGTTTTTCAGCGCGGTTATACCCTTCTTGCTGCTACTACCCACACGTTCCGCTGTCAGCGCAGTTTTTAAAATTTTTCCAGCAGCGCCAGCACTTTTAAGTACAGTACCTACCGTGGGTCCCAAAACAGCACCAAAAGCTGGTACCGCATAAAGTGAGTCTCCAGCTATCCCTAAACCTTGCATACCAGCGTCAAAGTTACCCCCAAAGCCCCCGCGATCTAGATTTTCTGACATTGATGGATATGATTCGCTGGAAAAAGCTTCTCCAAGCGGTTGATCGTAAGAAGGAAGGGTTGGGTATTCGCCAGCTGCGTCTGCATATCCAGCACCTGGAAGTAACATACCACCAAAGTTTGCTAGTTGACCGGCGGAGGGTGCATATTTATCTATGGCAGCACGTTGTGCTTCAGCCATCATCATATCGCGGTCTATTTTTTGTTGTACCTGTTTAGCAAAAAAATCTTTTACTCTTTCTAGGTAACCATCGTCTTGTATGTCGGCCATGCTTGACCCTTATTTTCTACCGTTAAGACCAGAATGACCTGGGTCTTTTTTACCTATTCTACCACCTTTGTGCATTTTCTTTGCAGTCTTAGCAGCATCTTTGAATGCGGTACTGCTAGGAGCACCTTTAGCTCCGACACTACGCATAGTTTCACCGGAACCCGCTTTTATGCGATTCCTTTTTGCAGCTATGTTTGCATATAATCCTGGTTTTGCCATTATTTACTCCCGTAAATTATATTATCAACTTGTTGAGCTATATTTGCAACGATACAGATCCCAATTGCGCTTCATAACCTCAAACCACTGGTCCAAGGAAATTACACAATTTAAATAGGGGTCTACCTCCCATTCGGGATTTATAGCATACATTGGTATACAAACTTGTATTGGCTTTCGGTTGTACCGAAAAATCAAAACTGGAATTTTTTTTCCAGCAGCTTCAATTGTCTGCTTTAACCATTCGGGTTTGTAAGCCCATCCCTCTTTGTAGTGCTTGCATTCGACTGCATGAAATGGGATATCAATGTCACTCAAGTTTGCAATCTGATATTGGTCCAGGTTGCGCTTGCAGCTATAGGCAATACCTTCAGATTCAAAGAAGTTATTGATCTCTTTTACGATGGCTCTCTCAAACGTAGCGCCTTTTGTGCGACTCAATGCTGACATTACTATGGATTATACCACCATACCGGCCCAAAAGTAGATGCGGGAATTACCGTACAGAATTTTGGTGATTCTATGCGGTCAACCCAGTAAAACTACGCTTGCTGGTCGGGCCGTGCCATATATGGGGGTACGGGTAATAAAAACCATAAGGATCCTGACAAAAAACTGACCCCAAGGGACCCCTATGACCCAAGCCCTTGATACATAAGGCTTTGCGGCCATCAGTGTACAGTGCAGCGCAACCCCAGACTTATGCCAGTGACCTGTATGCACAGTCCAGTCACTAGGCCATGTATTATTGTACCCTGGTGTGACAGCGAAAAGTCTCGGTATATCAATGACTTACAGCATTTTCTTGATTTTTCTCGATTTTCGGGGGTCCGACTGGCTGAGCGGCCTTAGACGTGGTTAAGTTATCTAGAAATCCTTTTCAGGTTTGCCGTCGTCTTCAACACCAAGAAGCTTGGACAATCGTTCCTTGATGTCTTCCTTGGTCATAGTCTCAAGGTTGGCGTTGATGTTAATGTTCTGGGATCTATTAACCGATAGACCAGCGAGCTGATTCAACTCCTTGATAGCTGAGACAGCTGCATTGAAGTGCCCGCTCTCAAATGCTGTCTCTGTTATCTTCCACAACATAGTGCCGGTCTTTGCTGGGGTGATCGCATACTTCTCTGCCAGTTCATCCTGGCGAATGCGAACCGCTTTGGTAACACTGGGAAAGTTCTTGCCGTTCAGCATCTTACTCGCTGAGTTAGCTGGAAATTCAAAGCCAGCCTTGCGGGCTGCTTCAGTTTGACTGCAAGCACCTTCGGTGTAGTGCCAAACAAATGACGCTTGCATTGCAGTTAGCCCATGCTCCTCATCCTTCTCAAAGGTATCTGGAACCGTCACGAGTGTTGGCTTTTCTTTTTTAGGTCTTCCGGCAGTCTTAGTTGTCATTGTTGATGTACTGTTTGAACACTCGTTTTCCTTCTTCTTTGGTATACAACTCTTCGTTGTAGTCTGCCTTCTCTCGACAGTTCATATTATACCACCGCTCAAAATTAATCTCCTCGCTCTGACCTTCGTCATATTTAAAATCATACTCTCTCATCATTTCCTCCAAAGGGGTAAGTGTACACCTACCCAAGTTAGTATAGGCATTGGTCCCCTATAACGGCCCTTTCCATGTGTTATACTCCTTATATAATCTAGTCTCATATAATATAGCTATACACTACCTATAGTAATAACCCCAGTAAACATAAGCATTCAAGCACAGGTAACAGCCTAGTGTTAGGTAACCCATCATCACCTCATCACCGTATAAAGATTGCACCTCTCCTTCTTTACTAGAGCTAACACAACCCATCATGACCTTAATGCAGTGTCTCAATTTTATCTGCCACCACTATCACATCAGTCAGCTCACCCACAATTCTGCACCCCCAGCTTTCACAAATCAGCTCGGCTTCTTCCAGCTCAGAGGCGACAATGTTCGGGCCAGAGTAGTCAAGGCCATCCCAAGTAAACTCTGTCAGGTATATTTTGCTGCTACTCATATTCTCCGTTCATCCTCTTAAAGTGTACCCGTACAAAATATTTGCGCACCAACGACATTAGGGTGAACACCAGCGTCTGAAAGACGGCCGTTGTTATCACACTGAAGTTCAGCCAGGTGGTAAAAGATAGGACCGCTAGTGCAACAGGGAATGCCATGAAGAAGCCAACGCCTACGTCAGTGAGCGCCTCTTTAGCTGCCGCCTTGTCGTACACCCCAATCACCTGTAAGTGCCGTCTAATAGATTCTTAGCCAGCACACCGCAACCTATCCACAGTGCAACCGGCAATATAGCCATGATGCCCGCGACTAAACTAACCATCAGTGCCAGGTATCCCAGTGCGTTGATGGCCATATCAATCATCCCATCCCTTGTAAGATCCAGAGCTAACTTGCGTCTCTTGCTCTGGAGTGTCGTAATCAAGGTCATATAACTTCTTACCATTGCTTCTCCTAGGCTCTATGCCATTATCGGCAAGCACTCTACTTGCATCTTTAAAGTCCGGCATACGCGGATTAAGTATCCCTAAGTCACGCAGCAGTTTAGTCATCTGCACCGGTTGTGTTGTCTTACTATCAAACCTGACGTG
>ENA-ORXF01002588-ORXF01002588.1-marine-metagenome-genome-assembly--contig:-NODE-2588-length-10659-cov-7.219713_pt1 | contig 10659 bp, 16 predicted proteins | sample MGYA00237864_ERZ511476 | MGnify/ENA primary metagenome ERZ511476 (study PRJEB26306, sample SAMN06343908) | marine metagenome | isolation source: coastal waters | place: Atlantic Ocean: West Antarctic... | reverse complement strand
TGATTTAATACCGACGATACATAAAAAAACCCAGCAAGGCAACAAAATAAGCCGAATATTTGTTCGGGTTTGCCCGCAGCGCCCAGCTGAAATGCAAAAAGACGCCCCGCGAAAGAAAAAAATCAGGGCGCCTTTTCTAAAGATGCAAACTTCTACAGGTCATCACCACAACAAACCTTTTAGCGTAAAAATTAAATCATCTTATCACTGCGTGTTGAAATCAACACTAACTACATTATCTAACTCTTTGTTCTTACGAACAATAATCGTTCTGTGACCAGTTCCTTGGCAATAATAGCAACTGTCAGTAATATATGCACCAATTCTATCATCGTATTCGGTGTAAGAACCTTTGCCCATACAAGAATGGCAGTTCTCGCCCTCATCAACTATGTTCATTATCTATACTCCTTTAAAATAAAGAAATCTAAAAATCTGGACAGCCTAGTAGATTTTGGCTTTTCCATTGTTTTCTTCATGTCCTCAACCCAATGATCGCTTTCTTTTAATCTATAAAGAATATAATCTAGTTGGTTTGCATCAAGATTTAACTTTGCAGCAATCTCCTTGTTCGGAAGTTCGCCTCGAAACGCAAGATCGTGCGCCTTATCAATTAACGCCTGGGGGTATTTACATTCCATTATCTTTCTCCTTTATTGCTAATCCTATGTTCATTGCTATCTGTGGAACAATCGCGTTCCCTAGTCCTTTAAGTCTGTCCACCCTTCTGGGTATCCCATGAGCCACTCGACCCACGTCGGGTTCAGTTTCCCAGTTGCATCCCCTACCTCCCCAGCTATCACTTCCTCTAGGTTGGATTTGTTTCGGTTCGCTAACTGCTCCCTGTTCTCCTCCGTTATCATCGGGTGTACTTTGTTCGCCCTCGGTGTTGGCCACATCTTTTTGGGTAATTGGGTCTTCCCTTCCACCAGTTCCGCTAATCCCCGACCGTACCCTTCCGTCGTTCTTCCTGGCTCGTTCGCCCTCGGAGTCGGCCACATCTTCTCTGTATGGTTCACCGCATCTCGCAGCTTCACGCCCCACCGAACTCCTTTCTTGTTCCTCCGACTGAACGTTCCGTTCTCCAACTCCACGTTCTGAACTATTCCCCCCTCCACGTCCGATGCCGTCGGGGTCGGCCAGTTCTTGACGTAAAGATCCATCGTCTTCTCGTCCACTTGCTCTCGAAGATTGCTCGGTCTGGCTCTGCCCTTGCGATGACCCTCTTGCATCTTCTTCGTTGACTCCTCCGACCTTGGCGGTAGATGATCCATCGTGTTGGGCGTTGCCCACAATCCAGAGTCTGTCTCTTCGATGGGGAGCGTTGACACCGCAAGCTGGAACAATAAACGTCCTTGTGGAGTAGCCTTCGGCTTCCAAGTCAAGCAACACCTGGTCGAGGCCCAAGGCAACGTGACCATGAACGTTTTCGAAAACGCACCAAGTCGGTCTTTTTTGTGCAACAATTCTAAGGATGTACGGCCAGATGTGGCGGTCATCCTCAATGCCTTTTTGCTTTCCCGCGACGGAGAACGGCTGACAGGGGTAGCCCGCTGTGAGGATATCACAGTCGGGAACATTTCTTTCTGGGTCATTAGCTAACTCCTTTACATCTGTAGCTATAGGTACATCAGGAAAATTCTTTGCAAGTATCTTACGACACCAAGGCTCGGTATCGCAAAACAAAATCGGCTTTGATAACCCAGCCCACTCGAAACCAAGACTAAAGCCACCAATACCCGAACAAAGATCAACGTGTCTAAGCATTATTCATCTCATCTTGTAAACGCCAGCTCTTTGATCTGTAGTCGGTCATAATGCACCAATCGGGGGTGGGGCTACTATACATATCCCACAACATATAAGCATCAAAACCCTTAGCCTTTAGAACCTTCATCGTTAAAAGCGCGGTTAATTTTTCGTGCTGTGATAGCCAATACATAAGGTATTTCTTATCGGGGTTTAACTTTAGCTTCTCGTAGCTAGAGTTGTTTGTCTCAAATCTATTCCACTGATCCTCGTAAATGCTCTCACAACTTGTATGATACAACTTATCAAAATCATCTAATGTGTATTCAATTATCATTTCACCCCTCCCTTCTGAACGTATGCGGTTGCTTTAATTTTTGCAATCGCCTCGTCTTCTGGCAACTCATTCAAGAACACTTCACCATTTTCTCGAATTCTGTCCATGTTCTCTTTGGTAGGCTTAACGGTATCGCTCTTACCATAACTCCACATTTTGCCGTCGGTAATTCCGCAAATCTGTTTTAAAAACGGCCTGTAGTGCTTACGCTCTAAATGATCTTCCATCAAAACATGGCAAGCGTCTTCCATACTTCCGTTAATCCAAACATCTTTATAACCTTTGAACTTATATGCTTCACGGCAATATTGCTCTACCTCTTTAAGCTTCTCTGACCAATTGCCCTTAAACCTTGGATCTTGATCCTCGCTGTCAGCACCGCCTTGACCATGATTGCCCACAATCGCAAATGGCTTGCCATCAACATAAAGATTAGCATTGTAACAATGAGTTTCCTCAGACTTCCACTGAGCGTGCTTAATACTTTTTAATTCTAATTTCATCTTACATTCCTCCAATATCATCATCTAAATAACCGCACCAAGCATCACCTTCATCGCGGTAAAACCAGCGAAACTTAATTCCTGTAAACTTATGTTTCAAAGAATGAGCAATGCCAGTTGGTGGTGACCACGCGGTATCAAAGCCAAACCAAACTTGTGAATCATCATCGTCATCATTCTCAATGTGATTAACACAGTTGCACTTGGTTCCCCAGTTATCAATGCACCACTCACGTCCACTAACAGTGCCATGCTCTTTCTTTAAACGCTGTAGCTCCAAATCAGTTAGCTGTTCACCAACACCATCTGGTTTGCTGTGATCAATCCAACAGGTTTCATTGGCAACCGTTCCATTTGTGCAAAGGCGATTAAACACCTCTGGCATCGGAATGATCTTATTAAAGTCAAATGGATTATCATCGGACTTTACAAAATTTAAAAACTTCTGTTTCTGATGGCTCATGTCAAAAGTAAATCTTACTTCATTCGTTGTCCAATTAGGCATTATTCTTCTCCTTCGTGTGTTAAGGAATTCCTAAAGTTTATTTTTTGACAAAGTTCATGAAGAATAAGAACTAAACCGTCTGATAATCCAACACCTTCCAATTCTTCTCTTCGTTTATCTGCCCATTCAATAAGCTGATCTTCATTCATCATTTCTCTCCTTCATGTGGTTCGTTAATATCCCATTCCCAAGTAAAACTATCCCAAGGGACAAATGTAATCATCCTATCAATAGGATCTTGATCGCCTGTCCAACGCTCACCGCAAAGATCACAACGGTAGTAATGTCGAGCCTTATTATTATCTCGAAGCCAGCTACCCGTTTTCTTGGCTGTATTTGTTAAACAGAATTTACAGTACATTATGTATTCTTAAATATTTTTGCATTATGAATACCTATTGGATCATACTTATTTAAGACTTCTTTACCCTCACATTCTTTAAAGCTATTGTTTAGATCCTCACACAATTCTACAAACGCACCCACCTGAGTATCTGCCCATGTATTTTGTCCGTTTTGATATTGAATATAATAACATCCCTCTTCTTCATAACCAAAGTTTTTTGCTTGGATTGATGTTGGGTAAGCATAAGTAATAAACTTAAATGTGTCTTTTGGTACAAACATAATCTTTCCTTTTTATTGTTGTGGTAATACCTAACTTATCCCACACCTTCGAAGAAGTAAAGCCCTTTTTGGCTGAAAATTAAGTCATTGTTTTTAAACGATATTCTACGTTAAGAAAAAACACGTTAAAGCTTAACGTAATTAACGTAACGTAGAATGTTGAATTAAATCAATGGTTTAGCCGTTTACGTTAACTACGTTAAAAGTGCGATTTGACGTAGAATATGTAATGAAATCAAACACTTATTTTACGTCAACTACGTCACCCCCTATATAGGGGGGGGGATATAGCTCCCCCCACTTAATGTAATTATCAGACGTTGATTAATCATCAGGTGTGGGAACACTTAGGCTTGACCTCGTGGCCAATAACAACGATAATCAGGGCGTAAACAATTGAGGTTCCAAATGTCTAAAGTCGGTGAGTCACGAAAAGGTGAATCAAGAATATCACCACAGCAACAAAAATTCCTGGATGGGTATCTACATAAAGACCTAACACAAACAGCCTCAGCTAGAGCTGCAGGATACAAGAATGCAAATGTATCAGCCGTCCAACTTCTCAACAGCCCGAAAATAAAAGAACGCATGGAAGAAATGCGGATGGAACTGGAAAGTAAGTTTGGGGTCAGCGTAACTAAGTCAGTTCGAGATATGCAAAGACTTCGAGATGAAGCTTGGAACGTAGGCAACTACTCAGCCGCTATCAAGGCCGAAGAGCTTCGCTTGAAGGTCACAGGTCTCATGGTCAATAGAAGCCACGTCACGCACGAAAATTTGGAAGCTATGAGCCGAGAAGACATAGCTCTTAAGCTACAAGAGTTTATGGATCGTGCTAAAACACGCATGGTGGATGTCACACCCAGCAAAGATTCAGAGAATACCATAAATCACGAGATAATCCCTATAACGAATTGTAACCCAGAATAGAGAATTGTTCGGGAAAACAATCGGGGGTGTACCGGACGACCCCCTGGAGGCCCTGACTTGTTCGGGTTATCGGGATGTAACCTTCGGGATTTCCGAAACTATGCGGGTTTTTGCCTGGGATCGGGGTTTTAGCAGCATATAACCCGATTAATTGTTCGTGTTAGCTGCACCGGGCCAGGTGTTATTATTTTAGGATCGGGAAAGCCGAACATTTGTTCGGGATATTACCCAGCTGCAGCCTGGCTGCCGGAGTTTTACCTGGGCGGAACCGGGCCAGCAGCCTGAATCGGGGTCGGATCGGGAACAATTGTTCGGGTTTACCCCGGCTGCCTGGCCAACTGCTGCGTTATCTGCAGCTGTAGTTTTTTTACCCAGGCGCTTGCTGCTGGGACCGGTTAAAACCCGAACAATTGTTCGTGTTCTTGCAGCCAGCAGCCAGGTGCAGCATCCGGTTACCCAGGTTAATTTTTATTTTAATTAATGTATTTTTATCCTTGACATATATAAAGGTGTGGGATAATGTGGAACTATTCTAGCAAAAAGGAGTCATTACAATGACAAAGAAAGAACAAATTAGCAGAGATTTAGAGGTTACTATTATTAGTGACGACAACAGCCCAACAAGAAGATTTTTCAGATGTTGGCTTGATGGGTCGTACTTAGGTGAACAGCACTACAAACGTAATCAATCCTATATTAAGGAGAACCTAAGCAACAAAGGTCGCTTACGTTCGTTCGTAATTGGAGAGTTTGCCAAGTATATTGCTCACGATGGCGATTGCTCGCCAAGTTACGCACGTTGTGTTGTACTTGAGAAGATTGGCAGAGATAATATTGAAGCCCTCAACGATAAGCTTATTGAAGATGCAAAGGAGTTGGTAGCATGAATATTTTAGAAACACGCTATCTTTATATGTCCTACGGCATGAATACAAATAGGAGGGCGATGGAGGCACGTTGCCCCCTAGCCAAACCAATGGGCGGATTTTACCTGCCGAATTACCGCCTCGTATTTCGTGGCGTGGCTGACATTATGCCAGAAGATGGCGGAATTGTTCCCGTTGTTCTGTGGTCTATTACTGGAAAATGCCTAGAGGCATTGGATAGATTAGAGGGATACCCTCACCACTACACAAGAAAAAAGATTAATCACGGCTGGATTACCTACATGATGCAAGACAAAAGCGTTATTGCTAGTCCCAGCCATAATTATTACCGCATGATTGAAGAAGGTTATAAAGATTTCGGTCTTGATGACGGGGCATTATCTCAGGCATCGGACGACGCTGGCGGGGACTACTACCGCTCCCGCCACTTCAGAGATGTTCGGGTTAATTCTATCTAATCGGGATCGGGATCGGGATCGGATCGGGGTCGGGCTTTAACAAGTCTGACCCTTTTTATATATACACATATATACATACATAACACACGTTCATTATAATTAAAAAAAACCGATTTTTTTGAGTTTGATTAGAACCCGAACAATTGTACCTATTCCACTAAATCCCACAAAGCCCTTGCAATTCCCATAAATGCTGTTATTTAAGTGACACCACTAACAAACAAAGGAAAAAACAATGTTTACATATGGAATAGAAATCGAAGTAGAATTAAGAAGCCAAACAATAGATAGCGTTACTGAAGCGTTTATGGATGCAAACATATTAGGTTGCATAATTAAACCAGACGGTACGCCAAGAGTTGATTGTGAAATTGTATTGCCACCGTTAACAGCGTGCGACTTTTCATACGATTACATCAAGCAAGTTTGTACGCTTCTAGAAACACTAGGTTGCGTTATTAATATCGCTTGTGGATTGCACGTTCACATTTCAAATGCTCAAGCACTACGAACCAACCCAACGGACCTAGCAAGTAGAAGCATTCAATACACTCAAAGAACTGGCCGCTTCATTGGTGGTTCTGAATTCTTTGGCGACCCAATGGACGCAATAGCGGTCAAAGACATCATGACTAGATATGCTAACGCTCAACCAATAATCAATTCAATGTTTCCTAGTTCACGAACAAGCAACCGTTACTGTAATGTAATGAGAACAAATAGACTAGACACTGCTAGAACTATTGAGCAACTAAGGGATGCGACGACTGGCAAGTTCTCAGTAATCAATCTTAATCATTGGTCCAATGGTACAATTGAATTCAGACAAGCGAGCGGTACTATTGATGCAACCAAGATTATCAATTGGGTAATGTTCTTAATCAATCTTGTAGAACATACTATCAATAACAGAATTGAAACTGGCCAAAACTCAGAAACAATTTCAACACCAGTACAATTGTTTAGGTCTGGTTCTAGAATTGGTTTGATCTACTCAATGTGTCGCTCAACTGGTGGTTGTGATGTCCACGACCTAATGAACGCAACAGGCACAACAGCAATTAACATTCGTGCTAGAGTATCAGAGATCAGAGCAAGGTTATCTGATGGTGCGGTGGTTACTCACACCATGCAAGCCAATGGCAATTCATACGGTGATGGACAGCACTTGGCACGCTACGAGATACTTAATGAGTATCAAACGCAATCAACTGGTGCCAGATTATTACCAGACAATAGATTAGGTTTAGCAAGTGTTTGGTCTGGATTATCCGACGAGCTTTTTGAATGGTGGCAGAATAGAATAGTCGAGCTTTCCAGATCATAATCTGGAAGGCCGAACATACTAGAGAAGACCGCCTAACAGCGGTCTTTTTTTTATTCGCCATACAACCGGATTTAGCTGGTTGTGTATACCTATGCATTATTCCCACGTTATCCCACTCAGTGACCCGCACAATTGTTCTGGTAAGGTACCCTAGGCTTCTATCTCGATTAATCGGATCGGGGCCGAGCTATTCGGGCATACCCCTTATTTGACAATCGATCGGTCAGATCACCTTACACTCAGTTCCCCACCAACATTTACCACAAAAAAATGTTTCTCTCCGCACCAGGCACATTGACACCACAAAAAAATTTTTTAAAAAAATCCGTTGACCTATCCCACATAAGTCCATACGGTACTAAACATATTAAAAAGGAGAGAGACATGAAGTGGGAAATTGATCACGTTACTAAGCATCTGAGCCTTGACGGTCATTATCACATTAGCTTTAAAAGTTTGAAATCGCAGAATTGGTTTCTTCATTTGTCTGAGAAGGATTGGGTTGATATGCCTGATTTGTTGCTTGCTTTTGTGGCAACTTATGATGCTGCTGGATTGAAGTTAGACAAGAATTTCTTTGCGCGTTATAAGAAGGCTTTTTTTAAACGTGCAGAGGATGACTATGTTGTTGCGATTAATGATGCTTGGAATAGAAATTGTCATGTCTTAACGCCAATGCACGGTGTTGGTGAAAAGCTCGTGGTTAATATTTTTCGTCCTAGTGAACTTTGCATTGATGATTTAATTTCGCACAAATAGCTAGTTAATGCCTAGATACCAAATATATTAAAAGGGAGAGAGTTATGCCTACATTTGTGAGACACATGCAAAATGATTATCATAATGATAATGGTGAAAAGATTACGCACGAGGAGATGTTCTTGAACCTTGACCATGTTGAGTTTATTGAGTTCCGCAATAATATTTATAGTGATCCAATGGCGATTGTTTATTTGTCTAGCGGAGTTCGTTTAGAGCTTTTGGCGGATCAAAATAACATTATGACTGGATCAGACACTAAGGGATACACTGGTTAATGCCTAGATACCGTGTTAATTATGGCAATTCTTTTGAGTTCGATGCTCAAGGTCCGGAGGAGGTTGTTCCTGTGATGCAATCGCGTCATAGGATATCTGGCACAGATGATGAGCGTGCTTTTATGCGTAGATCTGCTATTGAGATGTGCGAATGGAACGGTAAAAACTATTATTATTGCACGAGAAAGACCTATGCGAATAGCATGATGAAAAATGGTTTGCTAGAGTGTGTTGATTAAATATAAATATTTTGCTAAGAATGATTTAAATATTTTATAAAACGGAGATTTTGCATGGCATTACCCCCAATGGGTCCGATGAGTCCCCCTTCACCTTTTCTTGGCGGTCCACAACAAAACATGGGTCCCCCGCCTATGCCTCCGATGGGTGGCGGTATGGGTATGGCACCTCCAATGGGTCCTCCTCCGATGGGTCCTCAGATGGGTCCCCCACCAATAAATCCTGTAAATCCTGCTAGCGACGGACAATCTTTTGGCGGTAATGCTGGTGGTCGCAAGACTTTTAGCCAGTATTTACAATCTATGAATACATCTTTTCCTCCGACACCTCCTGTGACAGATCCTATGGCTGGTGGTATTGGCGGCGGTGCGCCTTCGATGCCTCCGTTAGCGATGATGGGCGGCGGAGCTGTTCCGCGTCAAACGATGATTGGCAGAGAGCCACATAGTTTAGCATATATTAATCCTGGCGAAGAGATGATGCTTCGTGCTTCTGGCGGTAGTGGCGAACCTGGTCCGGGCGGCGTTCCTGCTTTCCGTGGCGGCGCTGGTGGTTATGGTGGATTTGGCGAAGGATTTGGTTTTGGCGGCGGAGGTGGTGAGGGACCTTCTAATGGCGGCGGTGGCGGCGGCGGTGTTGATATTGGCTTTATGAATGCTTTAGCTGATCAAGTTGCTGAAGAAGAAGCGGCAGCAGTTGCTGAGTCTAATGAGATGATGTCACCTTTAGGCGGCGTTGATGCGATAGCGAGACAGAACTTAGTTGATAGCTTTATGGATACGAAAGACGGTCGTGATCTAGCGATGTTTAATGATAGTTTTGCAGATATTCCAAGTCAAGTTACTTCATCTGTGCCTGTTTCTAATATTGCGACAGATGATGTTGGTGTTAATACTTTAGATGAAGCTATGCCTTTGATGGCACAGAAGTTTAGTTACGCTGGTAGCTTAATGCAGACAGCCTCAATGCTGGGCCGAGATATTAATAACGTTAAAAAGGTTAAGGCTGCACTAGGTGACGGTAAAAGCGTTACACCAGAGGAACTACTTGAGGGCGTTATGGACCCTAGTACTGGTACAGCTAAGAACGCTGACAAAGTAAAGCGTGGTTTGTTTGGACGCTCACAGGATAACCTTATTCGTGTGCTTGTAACTCATCCCGGTACTACTGCGCTTAACTTGTTAGGATGGGTACATGCCTCTGGTATTCAATCTCTTTCTGACATACTTAGGGGTGCGCTTTATGGTGGCGCATGGGCTGCAAAAGGTTTAACAGGTCAAGCAGATGCTGCTGAATATGCAACAAAAAGTAAACTTATGTTTGACTTGCAAAAACAAAAGATGCGAAACCTTCTTAACCCTTTTGCTACACAAGAGGAAACACTTAACTTCTTGTCTCTTAACCCTAAGATGCGTAACCAGCTATTTCGTTACGTATCAGGGGGCGTGGACAGTAAAGATGTTTTAAAGAGCTTAGACTTAGAGTTTGACGATCTTGAAAAAGAAGGTACTGGTGAAAAGATAATTAACACCTTTCAAACCATGTATGGAGTTAAAGCTGTAGACATTTTAACTAAGACACAGGAGTTTATGTATAACATAGACAAACAGATACGGCTTAAGTATAACGTAAGCTACAATGAATTTATGTCAGCTAGGGATGCCCAAGGCGCACCCGTACATTGGAATAAGATGCGCTCTGATGACTTCATTAAAATACAAGCTACTGCTGTAGATGATGCATTACGTAATGTGTTTGCTAAGTCTTTTAGTGGTGGTGACTTTAAAAGAGACCGTAACATTGTAGAAATGGTAGCTAAAGGTATAGAGGATGCACGTAAGTATCCTATCCTTGGTGCTATGATCCCGTTTGGTCAGTTCTTTAACAACACTATTGCCTTTATGACTGACTACTCAGGCATTAGTATAGTACATTCTTACTTTGCTAAGAACAGTAGAGACCAAATGGAAATGGCTACTAAGGCCGCTGTAGGGGTTACTGCCATATATGCTATGTCTGAGTACGAGATGAAGAATATGGAAGAAGGTTTGGCTTGGCA
>ENA-ORXF01002586-ORXF01002586.1-marine-metagenome-genome-assembly--contig:-NODE-2586-length-10670-cov-12.241103_pt1 | contig 10670 bp, 20 predicted proteins | sample MGYA00237864_ERZ511476 | MGnify/ENA primary metagenome ERZ511476 (study PRJEB26306, sample SAMN06343908) | marine metagenome | isolation source: coastal waters | place: Atlantic Ocean: West Antarctic... | reverse complement strand
GCACTTACAACTGCATTGACAATAGTCTAAATTCATGCTATTAATATAAGCATAGCGAAACAATATAGGTAAGCAATTACACAGCGTATTTTTTTTTGTAACAGCGATTACAAAGCTTTTACACACTGTTTCCTAGCTATTTAAGCCGCTTTCACAGCTCTGTATTTAGAGAGTACTTATATATCATAAGCGACCTTCGGGAGCATTGGTTTAGTACTCGCTTTGAACGGAGTTCATTAAATAAATACTATAGGTCATGCACTTATTAGCTATTTCTATCAAGACGCGAAGCGTGTGTCTTATTACAAGTTATGTCACGAAGTGACACACTTGCTTACCCTCATCATGTTCATTTCCATCAAGCTGCGAACGGAGTTCGCTTAGAGTAGCGCTAGGGGGCCGATTTCCAGCTATTTTTTAGTTATTTCACTACTATTTTAGCATTTTCTTCCATTTTATTGTTATTTCTTAGCTATTTCTATGATTCTTAGCTATTCATGTGCTTTGCGACCGTAGGGAGCAGGTATTTGCTTGCTTTTGGTCTATATTTGTGTTAAAATACCAGGGTGGGTAGGGGTTTAGGCTACATTTTGTACTCATTTACAACTTTAATGAGAATGTTTGGAGACTAAATACAACTTTAGGTTGTTTTTGCACTGGCGCATTGCTTTTATACTATGTTTTTGCACTTGCTGTGGCGCAGGAGCGCTATGCACATCAATGTCGTGTGCTAAGTCATTGATTTCATTACATTTTTTTGAACAATCTGGAGTCTGAATACTATATTCATCAACTCCTATGTCATTGATTTAATTGATGATTTTTTTGAGATGAGCCCCGATTTATTGTTTGTTTTCAGTTGCTTAGGAGGACGGGCCTCCGGCTAACCTGTTGATTTCATTGCATAATTTGGTGTAGATCTGTGCAACCCTAGGTTGTATTGATGCACGCAAAAAGGGAGCAGACCGAAGTCCACTCCCTCTATGGTTGATTAGTTTAATGTCCGATCAACCCAGACGTTAGTAGAGCTAACGCTCTACTTAGACGCGAGAGCTGTCATAAGATGCGCAATGGCATCTTTAGTAGCCCCCTCCAAACCCGACACATTGTATCCAGTCTGCGACAACTCAACCAGAAGTTCCTTCTTGGTTGGGCCTTCAACTTTACGGGATACAGCTTTAGGTTTGGCAACATAGACGCCCTCGCGTACCAGTTTAGAGCGAACTGAACGAACGCTCCGCACAACTTTAGCGGCAATATCCTCTACGGATACACCTGCATTATAATCCTCAACTATGAGGGTAGTCATTTCAGGAGTGTAGTTTACTTTAGATTGAGTGGCCATGTGAAATCTCCTATGGCTGGCCTTCGCGGTGCCCTCAGGCGTTCCGTCTGGCTGGTTGCTGTTTTCTCTGTTTCGATAATTATTTATACCAAATGAAACACCAACATGCAAGCTGTAAATGACTTATCTTTGCACGTTTAGGTTGACTAGTATTTTTGCATCAGCCTCAAACAAAATCCACTTTGCTATTGACAACGCTCATTTTTGCACTTATACTGGCGCTGCGCGCTTAGGTAGAAAGACTAATTGTTTTTCTACTTATGGTTGCAATTCTGCACACGCCCTGGTTGCAATCGACTTTCAACTTTCTACTGGCGCGTGAACGCGTTCACGTTTAAATTGTGCTGGGAGCTAACCCCTTGATTTAATTGGATTTTTTTTCAAGATGAGGTGGAAATTATTGAATGATTTCAATTGCTTAGAACGGGGCGCCTTGGGCTAACTCATTGTTTTTAAAGGGTTTTTAGGGGGCTTACGCCCCCATTTTAACAGGAAGATATTTCTAGAATATCGCTATCATAATATTTGATCAAAGTTTTTTTAACCTCGTCCCAGTTTTTAAAAGTAAATTCTGAATTAGCAGGATTGCCCTCAATCCAGCAACTATCATCATCCTCATCCTCACAGACAACTTCAAAATTGCTATCATCATTTAATTCACCGAATATTTGGATCTTGGTAATATCTTGATTGTGAGCCATGTTAGCCTCCATTGATTGATGCCTCTTTATATTACGCATTTTAGTGTTAGTCAAGCGGAAAGAATCGTTTGTTTTCAATGGCTTAGCAGGAGGGGCCGCCCTCTAACCTATTGTTTTTATTAGGTTTTCTGGGGGGCTTTTACACCCCCCAATCTGTATATCAAAAAGGCCAGCCTTTTATCCAAAAGTATGTGCCTGCCCCTATAATGAGGGTATCCGTGACTACGCTATAGAGTAGGTAGGTAGCCAAAAGTATAGTTTTCATATACTTTATAGTAAAGTCTAATCTATCGGCTCGGTTAGCTTGCGCTAACCGATCTCTAAAGACATCTTTTCTCATTTGATAGTGCATCCTCATTGGACAACCTCCGCTTGTGTTTTAGTTGGAAATTTCAACCAGATGCGAGAGTCAAAATCTTTGGGCGATTTGACAATTTTCATCCGCTTTTTTCTGCCGATAGTTTTGAGCAGAATTTTTGCCTCAATTTTCGTGTCGGCAAAAGCTGTGTGCGCCTCAACAAATTCGGGCATATTCATCTCAAACCGATAAACATTTTCGGCAGATGTAGACATAAATTTTCCGCTTGCCGTAGCAGGGGCAGAATATTTTTTCGGGGCAGACATTGCCCAGTTACCCCAAATGTCTAGCAACTCAACCTTAGAGCGAAGAAAATCCAAACCTATCATGCGGCGTGATGTGCTAGACAAAACGCGACAATCAAAACCTGCATTGTAAGCACAAAGCACAACACGATAGCCTGCACTTTTAAGGTGTGAAATATGCATATTGAACAACCTACGGCCGAGTGCAAAAGTTGTAACCTTGTGAGCACCTTTGCGTTGATCGCGGGCATAGCGTGCAATTTTGTTGTGATAATATGGCTTTTCAACGCAAAGCACATCGAGAAAATTTAAGGAACATTCGCCCAAAACCTTGCCCTTGCTGGTGATAGTAGTCCAGCCAAAATCAAAGACCAATCCATCGCGGATTGAAGTTTCGGTGTCGAGAACGATATAAGCATTTTTCTGGGCCATGAGAGCCTCCATTTGTTTCGATATACTCTTATCCCACATACACCGAGTAATAGCAAGAGAAAAGAATCGTTTGTTTTCAATGGGTTAGCATTTATTTGCAATTAAATTATCGTTTAAAATCAAAGTGTTACGGCGGGGCGCCGCCCCCTAAACCCTTGATAATAAAGGGTTTTCTGGGGCCAAGCACGCAACCTATAGTTGCGCGCTTGCTGCTCTTGCTAAACCTAAAAGTGCAAACAATAATACGGCAGAATTAACCGCCAAAATCCAGCGGTCATTTTTTCGCACCGCGTATCCAATCCAGAGGATTGAGGCGAGTCCACCGACCAGCATTGCAACCGTAGGGTTATAACCCAGAGCGAGCAATGCCATTTGCGATACAACCAGAACGGTTGCAACTAGACCGAGCATCAGGCTGCCCTCCTTGCAATCTTAGCGGGATCTAAAACCGCAATACCAATTTTCCGAAGTGCAGACCGAACGGACGCCGCGTCATCAAACATAATTTTTGACGCCTTGGCAAACTGCTTTAAGTTGAACAGCTTAGAAAGTTGTTTCGCTTTGAGCGAGCCGTCTGCTTCCATGTTTCCCAACGGGCGGGAAATAATTTTATCGGGACAGATACCGTTATCTTGCAGAAATTCAAAATCTGCAAAAGACATTTGCCGAGCGGTACAAATCAAAACATAGTCGCCAGCTTTTTGCCGCTTGCGTATCTGTTGAGCCAGTGGCAAAACAACATCTTTGGAAATTTTTTCAGGCGTGGCATTTTCGATCCATGCCGCCAGATTTAGCGTACCGTCTGGCTTGGTTGCCTGCCTGTGCGAACTGTCGATGATAGTTCCGTCCATGTCGAATATTGAAATATTTTTGACCATGTTGGCCTCCTCTGGTTATATATACTTATAGCATCAAAAATCAGGTATAGTCAATAACAAAGAATCGTTTAAAATCAAGGGGTTAGCATTTAATTGCATATTAATTTATTGTTTGTTTTCAAGGGGTTAAAAGGGGGCGCCTCCTGCTAACTAATTGATATTGTTAGCTTTTTTAGACCCTAACGACGATGCCTATTCTTAAGTGTGGACGTGCGAACTTTAGATAGTATTATGATAACCTTTTTCATAGCTTACCCCCAAAAGTATAGGTAGGGGCCGAAGCCCCTATCCTTTGGTTTATCCGAAGTGAGCAATCAGAGATTTGATTGCGTCTTTTGTGGCCCCTACAAAACCATCGACAGGAAACGGGGCCACACCTTCAAGTTGCGTTAGCAACTCTTTTTTCGTGGGGCCATTGTCGCGCTTTGCGCCAACCGCTTTTACAGGGGCGATATATACGCCTTCCCGAACCAATTTGGAACGGACGGAACGAACCGAGCGCGTTACCATTTCGGAAATATCCTCGACGGATGTGCCGTTGGTGTATTGATCAATAACCAGTGCGGTCATTTCGGAGGTGTAGTTTACTTGTGCAGGCATGTGAGTTCCTTTCTGTCTGCGTTTCTGATATACTCTTATAGCATTAAAAATCAGGGTATGGCAAGAGAAAAGAATCCTTTGTTTCCAAGGACTTAGCATTTAATTGCATATTAATTTATCGTTTAAAATCAATGGGTTAGCGCGGGGGGCCATCAACTAAGACCTTGATAACATTGCATTTTCTTGTGCATTTGCTAAAATCTGCAATACAACCTAAAGTTGTATTTTTCTGGCGCTAACACACCCATAGGGTGTGCTGACTTTTTAATCCCTATAAAATAAGTGATCTCCAACCTTTTTGGTGAGGTGATAAGCATCAACCCAATAGGGGTTCACATAATCCGCGTGATACATGATAGCGCCGCCAACGCTATCACGGTGTTTCTTGGCCCATGCTACAAGTGTGGCCTGTGCTATAATGTTTGCATCTTCCCATGCGCGCTGGGCAACTTTGCTTTCACCAATTTCATCTGGCTTGCCATCACAATACCAAGAGAATTGACATTTGTATTTTTTAGGTAAACCGTCAGCACCTAATTTGGCCTGTTTAACAACGCCGCAAACCGTGTTAGGGTATGTTTCATGTTCCATGCGATTTAGTGTTACCCATGCAACCGCAGCTTGTCCCTCAACATTCTGATTCGCTGCTTCAAAGAATATATTTTCTTGAAGACACATAAAATCCTCATGTGTAATATCTGCTAATCTAATTTTAGCTTTTGTTTCGGATACAGCAAAGATTCCGAACGCTACTATCGCCACCGCGATAGTAACATTTAGTATTGCCGCAAAGTATGAAAGAGCTTGTTTCATAACATTTTCTTTTGAAAGTGGCAAGATAGATTTGTATCTTGCAGTTCGATCATTTTTTCGACACAATCATTACCGCTCAGGTTGAAATCAACTATTTCAAGTTCACCGTTTACGTTTAGAATAAGCATAAAAGCTAAAAGCATATCAAGTTCCTTTGTTGTTACCTATGTATAGCTGCGTTTTCACGCTTAGAAAAAAGGGAATGTGCCCGCAACCTATGTTTCCAACATCCGAACCCTACATACGCAAAAGCGACAGAGGCGAGCTACACTGTTGTACAAACGCACACATTCCCAAACTGGTGAGAAAGAGAGGCGTGGGAGATATGAACTAGCCGTATCATCCGCTTGCCTGCTCTTTCCATATAATAGTTATACCATTAAAATTAACCACAAGTCAATAACAAAGAATCCTTTCAAATCAACAGGTTAGCATTTAATTTCATTTTAATTTATCGTTTAGTTTCAAAGACTTACGAGGGGGCCCCTCGGGCTAACACTTTGATTTTACACGCTTTTTCTGGCGCAAAGCTTCGAAAACATACGACTTTCAACTTTCAACTTACGACTGGCGCTGGAAAGCGCTGCATAATGCTGCAGCGCAGAATCGCTATGCCGCACCGCAGCATGCTGCAACGCAGAAAGTCAATGCCGCAGCGCAGAAAGAGGTCACGCTGCGGCGCAGCATTTATTTGCCGCGTTTTTGAAAATGCAGTTTTTTTGCAGTTTTCAATTTTTCGTATTTTTTGGTTTTCATATCATTCGCCTTTAAGTTGTCGGGCGGCTTGCGCCACCCGTTAGGGTTATTTGATGTTTTTGAGCATTGCGCGTTCGCAACCGTGGTCAAAAAAACGTGCGATCCAGATATAATTCAGATCCCATTTTTTGCTGGCTTCACGGATTGGAAAAGTCCAATTTTTGGAACCTTTCAAGATATTGCAAGGGCCGCAAAGTGTCTGCAAATTCTCAAGACTTGTTTCGCCGCCATTGCGCTCAGAATGCGCGTGGTCGCAAACTAGGTGCGCGGCAAACTTTTTATCGCCACCAAACCCACAAGCGCGGCAAGTGTGTCCGTCGCGGGATTTAACTTGTGTTTGCAGCTTTTTGGAAATTTTCGCTTTTGACATTGTGTGACCCTTTCAAGATCTGGTTTCTATAATTACCATAACCCGAAAAGCCCCAACCTGTCAATAGACTAATTGCATAAAAAAACATTTATTTTTATGTCGATTGTGCTTGACTAAAACTAGGCGATTCGTTAAACTGGCGCCGTTTACCTATACTAAAGTATAGGTTGGGCAGTTCTGGCTTATGCCAGAACCTTATTGAACCAATCGGTATCAATTTCCAGATCTGTTAACCAAACTTTGCGTTGGATGGTTTCGCCTGCCATTACGATAACGGCGGCCAATTCGGCGCGGGTCTCGCTTTCAATCTTTTTCTTAGGAATCCAAGCCAGTTTTTCATCGGTCAAATTAACCAAGATGCCATAGGCTTTTTCGGTTTCGCGGGCGATGTATCCAGTAAAAGTAGTCATTTTTTGATCCTTTCGAGATCTAGGGGTTTGTCTTAACTTCTATAATTACCATACCGAATGTTTCGATCGGTGTAAACCCCTAAATGCAATAAAATGCAAGTTTTTTTGTTCACCCTTTGTTCCTGCGCCTCACATCTTGTTCACCTTTTGTTCCGCTGGCGCGGTCAGAAAAAAAGTGTGTGTTATCAATAGCTTAGGGGGCGTCCCCGCCCCCTAAGTCCTTGTAATTGTTGGCTTTTTTAGGCGTATAATTCGCCCCATTGTGCCGCTTTTTTGTGAAGATCAAAACCCTCGCTTGCTTTTGTGAGCGAATGATAGCGGCCTAGTGTAACCTCTTGGCTATTCATTGCATCGAGAAACGAAACAATGTAAAGGTTTTCGCCTTTGCGATTTGTGAGCCGTGAAAGCTCAACTGAAATGGTAGGGTGATTTTTTGCGGTGAAAGTTTCGATTGTGGTGAAAGTAGACATTGTGTGATCCTTTCAAGATCTGGTTTCTATAATTACCTTACGCCCTGTGGCCAACCCCGTCAAGCCCTTAAATGAAATAAAGTAATAAACATCCGATAAAAAGAAAATTAAGAATCACGGACAACGTGCCGATCGAGTATGCGAGAAATTTATTCATCTGATTCACCTTTTAGTTGAGCGTCAAAGATCTGTTTCCAGATCAAATTTTTGGCTGTTTTGTCAATAGGATCAACCGCGCGTTGCGGGACAGGCTGGCTTTGCAAAGTATGCAATGCCCGCGCCGTGATTATCTGTTGATTAATTTTCATTGTCAGCGGCCTTTGTTCTATCGTCAAAACAAGCGCAAGCAAAGTTAAAATTTTCAAACCATGCGACCTGCTGGGGTTCGGCTTGGCCGTTGCGCTCAAAAACGAGCCAGATCGGGGTTCCAATAAATGGGGTTCTTTTGACCAGTGAAATTTCCCGCTGTAGCGCGGGAAACGTGACCATCTTAACTGGCGGAAAGCTATCTGTGGAAAACATCACCATGCCCCTATGTCCGCGCCTTGTGACCACATTTCGATCATTTCGTCATTTGTATATACGCGCTCAATTTTAGAGCCGTATGTGATACCAGAAAATGTTTCGGCCATTTTGCGCGTTCCAAAAGTAACCTCACAAGGGACGATGTTTTGACGGACGCGGATCGAGTAGCTAACTTTAAACATTTTGTTTCTCCTTGGTTTCTATAATTACCATAACCCGAAAACCCCCAACCCGTCAATCCCTAATCGCAATTAAATTGTAGAAAAACGCATAAAAGAATCGTTTAGAATCAAGGACTTAAAAAGCGGCCCCGACACCTAAGCTATTGGTTTCATTCACTTTTTCTGTTCCCCTTTTGTTCCAGCTGGCGCCTTCAGCACACCTATAAGGTGTGCCGTGGCATTATATTTCAATCGAGATCTACGACCCAACCGCTTGCTTTGAATTGAGCGGTATAGACATTACCGAATGAAAAGGGTGATTTAACCATTGCGATAGGCGCGCCGTCATCGCCGACAGTAACCTCTACCAGTTCGACCGCCTTGATCCCGTGATCCGTGCCCCAGCCTGAGTTTACGAATTGAACATTAAGCATTTTTTTATTCCCTTGTTTGTGTTTCTATAATTACCCTACGCTATGCAGCGTATGGCGTCAACCCCTAATCGTGACTATATTCATCATTATATGCAAATTCAGATGTTAATGTAACGGCGTGTTGATCCAGTTGATTTAGAATATATGCAGGAATTGAATAGCCGGCCCCGTCGGAATTGTTGGTTGAACCGCCAACAATGTCATCAAAATTCAAAAGATCTTCCATTGTATTTATCCCTATCAAAAGTGTTCGGCAAGCGCCCAACAAAAACATGTGATGGCGGTGGCTATCACGCCACCGATGGCAATGCAAGTTAAAAATTCCATTAAAACATTGCCAGAATTAAAGAGCTGATGAAGATGCAAGCGATGATTTCAAGACCAGTCATTTTGAGATTCCTTTGTTTCTGTTTCTATAATTACCTTACCAACGACTAGCATCACATGCAAGAAAAAAGATGGTTGTATTGAAAGTTTTTTATGCAACCTATGCGTGTGGCCGGCTGGCGCTGGCCAGGGAACAAAACGTGAACGTGGGCAGGAGAACAAACCGTGAACGTCAGCTGGCGCTGGCGCACAACCTATGGTTGTATTCCGCATCTTCAATGCAACCTATAGGTGTGCCTCAGTGGACACACCTTAAGCGGGTGTTACCCCGCTTTCCGCAACTTAGAGATGTGTTGGCGTAACTTGCGCCGTCCCTTCTGCCAGTTGTCGCAGTTGGTGAGACGAGTGCGCGGAGCCATGCGAACACAACCTAGAGTGTCGCCCTTGATTACATTGCAAACCATGCAGAGCAACTGCAGGTTGTGTGCCTTATCAGATCCGCCGTTGCATTGCGGATCGACGTGATCGACCTGCATCATGTCACGATCGCCACACCCGCATGCGGCGCAGGCTGTATTGTAGGCGGTGAAGATTTCGTTGCGAAGCTTGCGGGATTTAATGTCGGCCATTTTGAGAACTCCTTGTCTCTGTTTCTATAACTACCATACCGCGCACGGTCGACACATGCAACAATTAATTTGGTTGTATTGAAATTAAATTTACATCTTAAAGGCGAGTGCGGCTGTTCGCCTCTAAGGTGTAGAGGGGGCGGTTCATAGGACTTTAGGTTGTATCAGACCTGTGCGCCCATTCCCAGACGCTTTATCAGGGAAATTTTGGAAAATCGAGGACTGTTCTTGACATCCTTTAAAAGGAGTATTATACTAGACATAAGTTTAGATTCGTACTTAATATGAGTCTTAAAAAAATTTTATGAGGTAAATTATGGAACAATTCAAATACGGACCTTTAGTATATAATACAACAGACTCTGATGAGGACTCTGGCAACTATTATTGGCCTGGAGAACCTCCTGTAGGTTATGATTCTACAGGACTTCCTGTAGATTCTAGAGGATTTCAATGTTTAGATGCTCAGCAATGCCCATTGCACCCAGCTTTTACTGCTACAGAAGAAAATACAGAACATAACGAGGCATTAGGATGTAGCATACCTACACTTACATCTTTTAATACTTGGTTTGAAGATGCTTTTATTAAAGCTACTCCTAGAGATTTAGCATTTTTTATATTACGTTGGGTTAATTTTCAAAAAGACGACCATGCGGCTACTAGTGCGCTATATGAGAAGTACGCCAAGCTAGATATCGATGATATCATAGACACTCTATGGCCTTCTTTGAAGGCTGACTGATGGCAGTAAGGCGTACGCAGATCATTGATGCACTTGTTTCAGATATCCATAATAATATAACTCGCATGCTTCCAGGTAATGTGACACGTAAGATGGTGTATTTAAATGAGGTGAACGATTTTCCTTTTGTGTGTATGGTAGTAGAGCCTGAAACTAGGTTTCATTACGGGGCTGGACGCAAGCTCGCTACGCTCGCATTATCACTACGCGGTTATGTACATGATGGTGATAGTGGAGAGAATATTGATTTGGCTGAGGATTTAGGAATGGATATTGATTCACTGGTTATTGATAGATTCGCTGAAGCACATCGTAATCTAGGCGTTGAGTTTGCTGGAGCACAGTCGTTTCGTACTGATGAAGGCTTGATGACACCGTATGGCATAGCTGATTTAACAATTAATATAACTTATGAGGTGGCAGAACTTGTCTAAACAAATTACAACCACTGTGGATGCACTCACTAAAACA
>ENA-ORXF01002585-ORXF01002585.1-marine-metagenome-genome-assembly--contig:-NODE-2585-length-10670-cov-13.322288_pt1 | contig 10670 bp, 14 predicted proteins | sample MGYA00237864_ERZ511476 | MGnify/ENA primary metagenome ERZ511476 (study PRJEB26306, sample SAMN06343908) | marine metagenome | isolation source: coastal waters | place: Atlantic Ocean: West Antarctic... | reverse complement strand
TTATTCGAGACGAACAAGCCTTAGACGCAGACGGAATTTCAGAAGCGGCAGGCGTAAGTGCAAATGCCGCATTACCTTTTGACGGTGCATTGGTTTCGGGTGGAAGTGTTACAAACGCGTCAGGCAGGCAGGTAACTATTTTATCCGCAGGAAATGATTCATCTAAATCATTTAACATAGTAGGAACTGATGTAAACGGCGCGGCTCTTACTGAAAACCTTACAGGCGCTAATGCTGGAACCGCAACTAGCACTGGTTATTTTAAAACCATTGCAAGCATAACCGCTGTAGGGGAACCCGCTGGCAACGTATCTGCGGGTATTAACGGCAACGCTGCTGATGTTGTCTTTGCTGGAAGAATACGTCTTAAAGGCTATTCCATCGTTTCTGGTGGCACTGCTGGCGAGATAGATTTTTTAAATAGTGGTGTTTCTGGAACTTCTATTTTTAAAGCGCGAACAATTGGCACTGATAACACAACTCTAGACAATACTATTCCAGATGAGGGCGTTTTGTTTAAAGATGGAATGTATGTTACGTTTGTTATTGGCACTATAGATATGATGAATTTCTTCATCGCGTAGGGGAAATAAATGGCACTCTCAGGCACAGTAGCTTTTAAACCAGATGTTCAGGAAATTATCACTGAGGCGTTTGAACGCTGCGGTATAGATCCACAGGTTCAGACAGGCGACAAAGCCGTCTCAGCACGGCGTAGCCTCAACCTGCTCTTCTCTGAGTGGGCTAATAGGGGTATTAACTACTGGGCGCTGTCGCAGAAGACTTTGACCCTAGTGAACGGCCAGACAGCGCCATACCCGCTACCTGAAGGCACGATTGATATTTTAGACGCGGTAGTCCGCGACAGCTCTGGAACGAGTACGTCTGACCAGATAATTAATCGTGTGTCGATCTCTGACTACAACCAACTGCCAAACAAAACGTCGCCTGGTAAGCCAAGCCAATACATGTTGGACAAGCAAGCCATACCGATCCTGTACATCTGGCAGGTTCCAGACAGGACAACGTACAGCATTATCTACTGGGCCATAAACCAGTTAGAGGATGTCACGGCATCTAACCAAGATGCCGACATTCCATATCGGTGGAACGAATGCATCTGCGCTGGTCTAGCGAGTAAACTTGCAATGAAATTTGCAAATGAAAAGTTCACAATGTTAAATGAAATGTATGAGCGGGCGTTTAACTTTGCAGCTTCAACGGATAATGACGGCGTCAGCTTGAGGATTCAGCCAACCGCGCTGAATTTATCTTAATGGCAAAATACGCAAGAGGAAAAAAATCCTACGCAATAAGCGACAGAAGTGGTCTTAGGGTCAGATACTCTAAGCTGAAAACCACTTGGGATGGCTTGCGTGTTTCGCCAGAAGATTGGGAACCAAAGAACCCGCAGCTTACGCCTGCTAAGAATGTCGTTGACGCAACGGCACTGTTTAATCCGCGCCCAGATACAGATCCTGAGAACGTAGCAATTTTTATTGGTTTTACGCAGGATTGGACAATAGATCCACGGCTCCTGCCTCCTATTGGAGTTCTTGGATATGGTGGAACTGGTTTTATATCCATTGCTCTGAGCAGCGTACCTAACCCATCAGGACTGGGTGGAACAGGCGGCACGGGCGCAGAACTACTACAGATGTCAATTGATGAGGCTGGCGTTGGCGGCACGGGCGCAGTCGGTACTATAACGCCATTTTCAATTAAGGGTGTAGCTGGTTCAGGCGGTGCAGGCGCAGTCGGCGTAGAGGCTCTGAGCCTATCTATTAATGAAACTGGCGTTGGCGGTACGGGCGGCGTTGGCACAGAGGATGTTAATGTTATGGGCTGGGGCAACATGGGCTGGGGCGAAGATACATGGGGTGATGGACGATGAATTACGCAACATTAAAAGCAAGCATCCAGAACTTTTTGGAAGACGATTCCGCAGAGCTGGTTGCGTCTATTGATACAATCATAGGTCAGGCCGAAGACATGATCTTTCAGCGTCTGCCCAATCTGCCGTGCTTCAGGCAGACATCTTCAGCCGCCGATTTGGTTAAGGGACAGTCTGACTATGTCGTGCCAACTGCGCGGATGATCAGGCAGGTTTCGGTGGTCAGCTCAGATGTTACGTCGTACTTGGATCACAGAGTGGATTCGTATTTACGAGACTTCTGGCCAAACGCTACGCTGCGATCCACGCCAAGGTTTTACAGCACAAAATCAGCCAGCACGTCTGGAACCACGATCACAATCGCCCCAACGCCAGATGCGGCTCATCCATACTTAGTGGACTTCATTGCCCCAGAGGCAGGGCTAAGTTCTAACAACCTAAACAACTGGGTTGGCGACAACGCAGAAAACGTGTTACTATCAGCATGTTTATACGAGGCATCTGCGTTTCTCAAAGCTGGCGAGACATTGGCGCTTTATAAAACGCAGTTCGATGAGGCAGTCGCTTTGTTGGTTCAAGAAATGCAGCGCGACTATGCGGCTGAATATAACGGAGGTCTATAATGTCTATTACACAAGCGATGTGTACATTGTTTAAAAAGGATGTATTGCTGGGCGATCATCACCTTGATACAGATGTCATCTTTATTGCATTGTACACAAGTTCAGCAACTTTGAATGCAGATACAGATGCATATATCACAGCCAATGAAGTGAGTGCTAGTGGAACAAATTACCCAGCAGGTGGGATTACACTACCAGGAACTAAATCAGTTGTTGAAAACAGCACCAGCGGTTGTTTTACTTCGGGAAATCCAGAGTGGGCTAGTGCTACATTTACTGCGGCGGGTGCATTAATTTATAATAAGACACTATACACCGCAGATAATAATAGAGGCGCAATTGCTGTCTTGAATTTTGGTGGTAATTTTACTGTTACTGGCGGTACGTTCAAGATTGTATTCCCTGCCCAGACCAAAGACACCGCTATAATAAGGATCGATTGATATGACCAGTACCTTTGCAAATGACCTTCGCCTCAATGAGATGGCAACTGGCGATCAGTCAGGCTCATGGGGAACGGTTACAAATAAGAACTTAGAATTAATTGGTGATGCTTTGGGCTTTGGCACAGAGGCAACTTTTAATCAAGATCAAGACAAAACCACCACTGTCTTAGACGGTGATCCCGACCCAGCACGGGCCATGTACTTTAAGGTTACATCAACCGTTTCTGGCGGTTTAACTGCAACGCGCAAACTAACAATTGCCCCAGACACGATCAATCGTTTGATGTTTATTGAAAATGCGACCACTGGCGGTGAAAGTATTACAATCAAGCAAGGGTCTGGGTCGGGCGCTGCGGTAACTATTCCTAACGGCTACACTAAAGCTGTCATTCTATCTGGTAGCGGTTCTGGCTCAATTGTTCTTGACGCCTTTGCCTCTTTGTCTGTTGATGATCTTCTGGTTGATGACGATCTGACTGTTACTGGATTAGCCACAGTCACTGGTGGGGCTTTGTTAAATGGCACTACTCCCACGCTTACTATTGGCGATGCTGGGGCTGAAGATGCAAAGATTGTATTTGATGGCAATGCAGCAGACTACCATGTTGGTTTGGATGACAGCGAAGATGCTTTACAAATTGGTTTAGGTGCAGCACTTGGAACAACACCAAGAATTACTATTAGGTCTACTGAAGTTGCTGTTAATGATCTTGGTATAGACCTAGATTTTCGGGTTGAATCAAACGGACAGGCCAACATGCTGTTCGTTGATGGTGGTAATAATGCTGTTGTTATCGGGCATAATGATGCAACGAATGGTACATTTGCTTCTAGTCAAGCACTACAAGTTGTAGGCACAAGTTTCACAACGTCTAGCGTAGGCATATCAAGATTTTCGGCAGACGCCAATGCTGGGTCTATTATTTTTGCTAAAAGTAGAGCAGCAGGTATCGGAACAGATACTGTCGTTCAAGATAATGACACTTTAGGCAGTTTAGGTTTTTCGGGGGCAGATGGAACTGATTTAGCCACGCAAGGAGCATCTATTGTAGCGGCGGTAGACGGAACTCCCGGCGGCAATGACATGCCGGGACGTTTAATGTTTAATACAACTGCTGATGGCAATGCAGAAGTTACAGAACGTATGCGGATTGACAGTGCTGGTAATGTACTGGTGGGCCGTACTGCTACAGCAGATACCAATGTTGGCGCTATGATTAGGCCAGACGGTTTTTTGCAGACTACAAGAAGTGCTAACATTGCTGCTGACTTTAACCGTAATACATCGGATGGTGACATTGTTCGGTTTTCAAAGGGTTCGTCAGGTGTGGGGAGTATTGGTAGCCGTGCTGGTGTATCTTCGTATATTGCTCTTGACCCTAGAACTAATGGCGTATCATTACACGGTGTTGGGCAACAGCTACGTCCGGGGGATGAGACAGGTGCGTTAGAAGATGCGACCATTGACCTTGGTGGTGCATCTCAACGCTTCAAAGACCTCTACCTGTCTGGCGGTGCTTTCCTTGGAGGCACTGGGGCGGCTAATAAGCTGGATGACTATGAGGAGGGAACCTTCACTCCAGCTTTAACCTATCAAACGCCCGGAAACTCAAGTTTTGGTTTTTCAACTCAGTTGGGTAGCTATACAAAAATAGGTAATGTTTGTTATTGCACTACGGATTTAAGGTTCAACGCTTTTTCTAAAGGAAATGCATCGGGTGCTCTTCTGATAAGTAGCTTACCTTTTCCTACTGCAAATTTTAGTAATTTTAGAAGACCAAATCACGTTCCAAATTTATATCAGTGGCCGTACGCATCTACTGATGGGTTTTTAAATATGCTTGCAATATTTACAGATGGCACTTCAGCGGGTTCTTTTTCAGTTATGCGCCCAAATCAGGCTTCCGCAGCAATAAATGACCCAGACGCAGACTCGATGCTGTTTTCAACTTTTTGGTATTACACAGCATAAGAACTTAACCCTAATGGACTTAGGGTCGGACAGTCAAAACCATAAAGGAGATAAAATATGGCAAATGGTGACATAACAAAAGTAGTTGAGTACGATAAAATAGAAATAGTAAACTCTTGGAGCGTTGGCATCCGCAAGGCAACAAAACTTATGGAAGAGCAAGCAGACGGTTCACTAACTGAGCTATCTCGCAACTTTCACAGACACGTTCTTGAGCCATGTACATCATCAAAAAACGATGATGATAGCTGGACACATACCGCCACAGACATCTCTGGTGAAGCCCCTCAAGTGCAAGCCATTGCTAATGCAGCGTGGACAACGGAATCTGTAGCTGCCTATCAAGCAGTTATTGAAGCACGGGAAATTTAACCCAAACCCTAAAAGGAGATCACAATGGCTGAGAAAAAAACAAACACCATTACGATCAATTCTGTAGACTATACTGAAGACCAACTGAACGACACCCAGAAGGTAATGGTGAACCATGTCGCTGATTTGGATCGTAAAATAACCTCTGCTAATTTTAACATCGACCAGCTAAAAATGGGCCGCATGGCGTTTATGAATACGCTGACCTCTTCGCTGGACGTGAAAGAAGTATTGGAAGATTAATGGATAAACGAACCGTCAGCAGCGCACACAGCAGAATTGATGATTTAAACGTCACCTTTGCATCTCTCCGCACAGAAGTAACCATACAACACAAAGAGCTTTTTACGAGAGTTAAGCGTCTGGAGGCGATCCTAATAACTGCCAGTGGAGCTATTATCTTAATGCTGCTGGCGGTTCTAACCAAAATGGGGTGACAAAATGAATATGACGCCAGAGACTTTTGACAAATTAAAAATATTACCTCGTTTGATGATGTTGGCTGTCACGGTGCTTACATATCAAAGTGTTCACTGGTTTATGTCTATCCCACCCGATCTTGTAACAAATGCCCAAGCGGGTTTGGTTAGCGTCTGTATGGGCGCACTCACTGGCTGTTTTGGCATCTTCATCAATGGTGAAAAGCCATGATGGCTTTATTGGGAAGTCTGCTGGGCTTCGGGTCATCGTTCCTGCCGTCTGTTCTTGATTACTTCAAGGCCAATCAACAGCAAAAACACCGCATGGAAATGATGCAGCTTGAGACAGAGATTGCCCAGCGGCGATCCGAAATGAAGCTGGTGGAACTAGATAAGCAAGCTGACATCGAAGAGACAAAGGGATTGTATGAACATGACCGATCTATTGACGCTGGAGGCTTTGTCAACGCTCTCAGGGGTAGCGTTCGCCCTGTTATTACTTATGCCTTTTTCGGACTGTTCGTAGCCACCAAAGTAGTTATCATGGTCAAGGTTACGCAGGCTGGTGGAGACTGGATGTCCGCAGTTGATCTTATGTGGGATGGCGAGACATCTGGATTGTTTTCTGCCGTCTTAGCGTTTTGGTTTGGAAATCGCGCAATCAGTAAATACGCAGGGAAAAAATGATCTTATCATCTGGGCAAATTGAGCAGCTTCTGCACGGCAACAAAGACTGGCAAGAGTGGGTAAAACCCTTGCAAACAATGCTGGCTAAGTATCAGATCAATACACCAGAGCGAATCTCAATGTTTTTCGCACAGTGTGGACACGAAAGTCTAAATTTTACAGTTCTGGAAGAAAATCTGAATTATTCAGAAAAGGGTCTGAATGCAGTATTCCCGAAATACTTCCAAAAAGCGGGACGTGACGCAAAACTGTATCACCGCGATAGTGAGCGGATCGCTTCTGTGGTCTATGCTAATCGTATGGGCAATGGCGATGAGCCTTCAAGAGACGGGTGGCTGCACAGAGGCCGTGGAATTGTCCAACTTACGGGGCGTGATAATTACACCCGCTTTTCTAAATATGTTGGAAAACCCCTAGCCCAAATAATTGACTATCTAGAACAAAAGGAGGGCGCACTGGAAAGTGCCTGCTGGTTCTGGAATACAAACAACCTAAATAAATATTGCGACAAAGGCGATGTTAAGGGCGCAACCAAGCGGATTAATGGAGGCTATAACGGCCTTGCTGACCGTGAGCATCACTACCACCGCGCCATGTCGATCTTAGATGGCTCATACAAGCCACAGAAAGCCCCTGTGCTGCTCAAGGTGGGGTCTACAGGCCCAGAGGTCGCCAAAGTGCAGGAGGCTCTTGCTTTGGACGCTGACGGTATATTTGGACTTATGACCAAGGCTGCTGTAGAAGCGTGGCAGGACGAAAACAAACTGAACGCTGACGGTATTGTTGGACCCAAAACATATGCCGCTATGATTAAGTGAGAGATGCCAGATGCCACTATCATTATTAAAGTATAACCCCGGCATTGTGAAAGACATCACGGAGTATGCAGCGGGTAAGGCGGGGCCGTTTTGGGTGGATGGAGACCTAATCCGTTTTAAGAACGGCTACCCAGAAAAGCTGGGAGGCTGGCAGAAAGACCAAATAAACGCCCTCGACACGGCTGGCAGTATTACCAGCACAGCGACCAGTCTGACAGGCATAGGCAGGCGCATGGTGTTCTGGAGGGCAGATGTAGATGGCGAAGATCGACTGGCCGTTGGGACGCACAATCATCTTTATATTATTGAAAATGGGGCCATATACGATATTACACCTCTGCGCGATCAGACAGATGCTGCCACAACAACAACAGAAGCTCTGGACAATAGCGAAACCGCTATTGATCTGACAAGCGTGGCTGGCTTTAAGACGGCTGGGGCCATTAAGATAGGCTCCGAAATCATCACATACACTGGCATTAGTACCCTGACCCTGACGGGCTGCACTAGAGGCACTACTTCCACCACAGCGGCTGCACACGATTCTGGCGCTGTCGTTACTCAAGTATTAATCAATCCAATTACTACTGCTGATGAAAGCACCACAGTCACAATTACTGACACAGTGCATGGGGCAACCACGGGTGACTGGGTTGTGCTATCTGGAGCGGCAGCTACAGGCGGCGTTACGGCTGACACGCTAAACAGTATGGGCGGCTATCAAATCACAGTGCTGACCGCCAACACATACACATTTACAGTCCCATCTGCGGCGACATCAACCGTGTCAGCAGGCGGTGGCCTTGTGGTGGTTATTAAGTATTTAATTGGCTCTGCGGCAAGTTTGGGCGCACAAAGCTCTGACCCTGCACTGGGCTGGGGCGTTGGCGGCTGGAGCGAAAGCACTTGGGGGACACCGCGAAGCTCATCAGTATCTGACGTTAATTTAGACAATAGCTCTTGGAGCCTATCTCTGTGGGGCGAAGACTTAATTGCCACGGTTCGCAATGGCGCAATCTATTATTGGGACACGTCAGCAGGGACAACTAATCGGGCCGTCCTTGTGTCTTCCCTGACAGGCGCTGACAGCGTCCCTACAATTGCAAGAACATCTATTGTGAGCTTCCCAGACCGACACTTTATTGTGGGCGGTGGGACAAGCTACAGCACGGGCAATGTCGATAATATGCTCATACGCTGGTCAACGCAGGAAGACTTCACAAAGTTCGCGCCCACATCAACCAACACCGCTGGCGATCAGAGACTTCAGATCGGCACTAAAATTGTGGCAATGGTATCTGCCCGTGAGGAAACAATCATTAGCAGCGATGAGGCTATCTATGGCATGACCTTTGTTGGGTCACCCTTTATTTTTAGCTTCAGATTGCTTGCAACAGATTGTGGAGCGGCTGGCCTCAATACAATGATTTCAATCGATGGTGACGTTTTCTGGATGGGTAAACGCAATTTTTTCCGGTATGACGGGGTGGTAAAAGAGCTTCCCTGCTCTGTCCAATATTTCGTCTTTGATCGTATGCAAAAACGCTACATCGATAAAGTTGTAGTAGGACATAATAAAGCGTTCAAAGAAATTACTTGGTTCTATGTTTCAAACGATAACACAGCAGGGACAACTAATCCCGAAAACGACAGCTATGTTACATACAACTACGCTGAAAATGCTTGGACCGTTGGAACAATGGATCGGACAGTATGGAGCGACAGCTTTGGAGCTAAGTTAGTGCCATTTGCATTTGATCCTGACGGCTTCCTGTATAATCACGAAACAGGAACCAGTGACAATGGTGCGGCCATGACTTCGTTTATTGAGGGGTCACCCCGCGAGATTACCGCAGATGGGACAGAACTCTACATGGTGGATAAAGTTGTGCCTGACGTAACTATGGGCGCAAACACAAATTTGTTTCTCTACATGAATACGCGCAAATATCCCAACTCAACCGAAACTGTAAAGGGGCCGTTTACCATAACTTCATCGACAGAAAAGGTAAGCACTCGCGCCAAGGGCAGGCAGATCGCGCTGAAGTTTGAAAGCACTGGCACTACGGATGAGTGGACGCTGGGCGACTTTAGGGCAAACGTCAGAGAGGACGGCCTAAGATGAGCCAAGGAGCGCCCCTTGCCGTCTTGCGGCTACCCAACCCACCCGAAAACTATCAGCAGGGCTATATGGCTCGACTTACCAACACTCTTGAGCTAGAAAAGCAGGCAACATACTTTGCCGCCAGTGTTGGCCTGACCAATGCCGTCGAGCAGGCCGAAGCAACAGCGTGGTTTATAGCATAAGATGCCCAACAATTATAAAAACGCTAAATTAGACTTAACAACAACTTCAGTGACTACTCTGTACACTTGCCCTGCGGCAACTACTTCCTTGGTAAAATCGATCTTGGCTTCAGAAGATAGCGGCAATGCTGACACAATAACGGTCACAATAACGGACGCAGCCGCTGGCGTTTTTAGCCTCTTCAAAGTTAAGGCCGTTGCTGCTAATACTACTGTGGAACTCCTGACGGCCCCATTGGTCGTTGAGGAGGGCGAAATACTAAAAGTTACAGCGGCCACGGCAAATAGATTGCACGTTGTGGCTTCATTCTTGGAGGTAAGTTAATGGCATACGGCGCATTGGGCGACATTGTAGACTTAGGTGATGGCCGCTATCAAATCACCACCACAAATCGAAATGCATTGGCACCAATGGCAACGGCGCAGGATTATGTAAATTTCGCCCGTGGCGAAGGTAAAAACTTCTTTGAATTTAATCCAAATGAATCTTTCATGTTTGCTCCGCAGGATGATTTAGCAGAAAAGCCAGAGGGTATGGACTTAGACATGCCCAGCGGGGGCATGACGCCAGAGCAATTGGCTGCTGGCGCGGGGGCGACTGTTGGGCAAGTGGCTGGTCAAATTGGTGCGGCTGCGGCAGCAAGTGGAGGCTTGTCAGGCACAAATCTACTTGCTGGGGTTCCATTTTCAAGTTCGTTTGCTCTGGGAGAGGATGCGCGTAGGCCAGTAATAAAAGGTGGTCGGCCTGTTTATGAAACCGCAGATGGAGTGCCAACATTTGATTTGTCAACTAAAAATGCACAAGGGAAATTAGTACAAAACAAGGAAGTAAGCAAAGACCCAAACGCCCTTCAAACAGCAGGACAAAATCTTGCACGTGCAAGAAACCAGATTAGGCTAGGTGGGTTTGATCCTAAATTAGTGAAAGATCAAGATCGACTTCTTGGAACAAACCCAAATATATTCCAAGACTTTTTGCCAGATCAATCTGGAAAAGGGAGCATGAGTTACGGTGGTAGGGTCGTTGACCGACTGAACCCACTTGGTGAAGCGGGTAGTGCTGGCCGCATAAATTACACAACGTCTATGTATGCTGGAGGCGCAAACGCCCTCACTCAAATGGCGTTTGGGG
>ENA-ORXF01002583-ORXF01002583.1-marine-metagenome-genome-assembly--contig:-NODE-2583-length-10684-cov-5.206750_pt1 | contig 10684 bp, 6 predicted proteins | sample MGYA00237864_ERZ511476 | MGnify/ENA primary metagenome ERZ511476 (study PRJEB26306, sample SAMN06343908) | marine metagenome | isolation source: coastal waters | place: Atlantic Ocean: West Antarctic... | reverse complement strand
ATGCTTCTGCACTGTTAACCATTAACTCTATAATATCATCTGTAACTTCATTAGGTAATCTTGCTCTCATTTGATCAAAACTAATTAGATTGTTAGCTCCATCGTCCATTGGTCCGGGGGCCATGGTCTCTGTTTCTGTAATCTGTTCTTCAACTAATTCACCGTTCGCGTAGCCTGCTCTACCTCCACTAGCATAGGTTCTTAAACTTTGTAATTCTAGTCTAATAGATTGAACAGCGTCTTTTTTAATTTGTGGATCATCTTTACCTGTATATTTACGGTCAGTTCCTTTACCTAAATCCGCAGTGTAAAGTTCTTTTGCTTTTTTTGGTATAGCTCTATCCCCTAAACTTTTTGCATAAATTTCCATTAATAAATCATCTTCTAAATTCTTTGCAGAAAATCTATTATATTTTTCTTGTAGTTGTTTTAGTTCTAGATCTTCACCTTTTTCTAATGTATTCTTTTCTCTTTTGCCTTTTAATTCTACAAACCTAGGCATTATTGCTTCAAGTGCTTTAGCAACTTCTAAATCTTTATAACTACTACTAGATTTATCAGATCCCCTTATTTTACCTTGAGCTGAAATTAGCGATGAAAATAAATCGGATCTTCTATCATCTATTTTATCTTCTCTTTTTGCGTTAGCATCTCTATATTTATTGTAAGCTGTTTGACCAGACGCACCAATGTTTTCAAAAATAGATCCACCGGACCCGGGTCTAGAAACTAAATCTAAACCAAAATCAATAAATAAATCTTTGTTGTTTCTTTTTCTATCTGGAAAAGCTTCCATTGTTTGAGCTCTCATTTGATTTAGAGTTGCGTCTTCCAAATTAAAATTATTTGTTTCTTTGTTATTTTTTAAATAATTATCAATAGCATTAGTAGATTCTAATTTACTTACAAAACTACCATCATCACCAGCATAACCTTGTCTTGGTGCTTGTAGTCCAGATGTAATACCAGTACCCTGGCTACCTGTACTACCTCCTCTTCTAAACATAGGTCGGTTTAAAGTTCTGTTAAACATTATTTCATCATTCCATAGCCAAGTGAGGCTATACCTAAAGCTGTTTCTAATGGAGATTTGTTAGGTGTAACTTGAGTTTGATATTGACCCATAGCACCACCCATAACATTACCCATACCAGCACCCATGTAACCTAATCTTTCATAAGGTTCGTAAGCTGCTAGTCTGTTCGCTTCTCTTTGTTGATCTAATACATTTTGTGCTTGTAGTTGTTGTCCCATTCCTGCTCTATCTAACGTTTGAACATCTGAACCATATAAACCTGGTACTAGTGAAGCCATTCTTTGTTGGTCAGCACCTAAAGTATTAGCACCTTGCATTAATTGGTTTTGATTATTAAATAATTGTTGTTGATTGTTAAACATGTTTTGTTGGTTACCAAATAATTGTTGTTCTCCACCAAATAAATTTTGTTCATCACCAAATAATTGTTGTTGGTTATTAAATATACCTTGTTGGTTATTATATAGTTGACCTTGTTGACCAAACGCTGTGTTGGCTTGACCCTGTGCTTGACCAAAACCTTGTTGTAACATTCCTGATTCTAGTAAAGCTCTATTCATATCTGAATCAGATTGATACTGTCCTTTCATTACACCTTCACGTCCTCCACCCAAGTTACCAGATTTTGCTGACATCTGACCAATACCGGTCATACCTTTAGCTGCTTGTTGATCAAATTTAGCTAACGAAGCATCGATTACATCTTGTTGATAGGGTGACATAAATTGTTGGTAAGCATTAGGTCCTGATAAAGCTCCTTGAGCCGTGGACTGTGATTGAATATTACCAATTTGATCTCTAGCTGTACCTAACTGAGTTCTTGCTGCACCTAATTGAGTTCCCGCGGCTTGTGATTGAGCTAATGCTGAACCTATTTGACCTTGAGAAATAGCTGATTGATTTTGTGCTGCGTTTAAATAATCTTGTGCACCCATCATGTTAGTAGGTGAACCTGCAAACGTTCCTGTACCAGTTTGAAAGTTTCCTGCTTGTTGTAAGTACGGTGCGTATGAACCAATACCTTGACCTTGAGTTGTAGCCATTGTGTAAGCATCTTTTTGTGCCTGGTCTTGACCCTGAACCATAGGTTGGAATTTTGTTGTATCAAGAGGTAGTGATGTTAACCCAGTTAACTGAGTTGCATAATCTTTACCTAGATTTTCTACAAATTGTGGTGGTAAACTACGTGATTCTGTGATTGCCATATTAAATAACTTCTCCTAGTCTTTGTGATACACTAAACATGTCTTGAGCGCCAGTGTTTCCTTGATTTCCTTGTGATTCCTCAGACACTGTACCACCATTTTCTAAATTTTTCATCATATTTTCCATGACCTCGGCTCCTTTATCAATGTCACCTTCGCCAGCATTTCTTACAGCGTCAGCAGTGAACACGAATTCATTAACGCTTAGTCTTGCCGGTACGTCATCTTTCTTTTCATACTCTCCGATAGGTACAAACCCACCATCGTTTCTATAATCTTTTTCCATACCACCCATGTTTAATAATCCGCCTTCTGCCTTACCTATTCTACCACCTTCTGCATAGTTTGGATAAGGTAAACTACTTGGTAAACTTAAATCTTGAACTGCATCTTGTGAGGGTAACATATAATTATAATATTTTTGAAGTTCCATTATTCTTTGTGAATCCCCACTTGCATACGCTTCTTGAATTTCTCTAGAAATAGATCCTTGTGAGCCATCACCTTGTGAATTTAATAAAGGACCACCTCTATCACTAAAATTTGTTTCGTTTGGTTTAGCTTTATTTAATCCAGGGATCATAGATAGACCTAGACCTATACCACCCATTGTAGCCATTCTTCCAAATGTACCCATATCATCATATTTATCTTTTAGTCCTTTAGCTCTACCAAAAATTCCTTTTCCTGCATTTTTTGCATTCCTACTATTTGAAAATAAACTCCCAAATGAATTTCCACCCATGGGGCTCATTAACCTACTTCCAAAATTAGAAAAACCAGCACCCGAACCACCAAACATTGCTGTACCACCTAGATAAGTTCCACCTGCATACAACAACGCTGCCTTACCTATGTCACTTTTTAAAACTTTCAAATCGTCTTTACAATGGGTTAATTCGATATGAACGGTATTTTCATCATTATCGGACATGGCAAAACCATAAAAAATTAAAAGTTTCGAATTGCATTTTTTCCCATAAGTATCAGTCACTTCGCAACCACTTGCTATTTTATCTACTGAATCCATTTTAAAGCCTTGTATATTGGGACAATAATACCATCTGGTATCAGGTGATTCGTGGTGGTTTAGCATGTCGGCAAATGGAACCATGGCTACACGTTTTTCTCCGTCAATATTAATTCCAAAATTTCTACTTCCGATTAATGTTCTAATGTAAAAAAAATGTTTTAAAGGGTGTTGCTCTTTAAAACCCGGACAATTCATAGCAATAATATTATAATCATTTATAAATGAATTAACCCTTTCTGTTATTTTATTTAATATATTACTACCTTGTAAATGAGAAAGTTCCGTTTTATTCCAAAAAATAGGAAAGTTTTGTAAATTATCAGGTAATATATCATAATAAGGTTGAAAAAAACAGTCTTTATTAAAGGTCGTTAATATATATATGGCAACTAGACTTATACCAAGATTTCCCATTTGAGAATGGTCGCCGTTTAAAAGAAGTTTTCCAAATTCGGTGTCCATTCCGTGAAGTTCTGTTATTATTAATTTTTTAGGTATGGATACAATATTTTTATTAGACTTAATACTGTGTTTTGAAATAACTTCGCGCTCTCCGCCTTGTTTTACCTTTATATTTAAATCAACAACAAGTGCTTCATTTTCAAGTAACCACTTTTGAAATACTTTAAGTTGAGTCATAATATATAATAATTATATAATATTTATATATATAAATGCCGAATAAAGCAATAATGCGTGCTAAGCAAAACCGTGCGGCTTCTCTAGGACAAAGCTCACGGCTATATAAAATGGGAAATACTGGCGCTTTTGTACCAGGTGGACAGGGGTTTGGAAGTAAAAATCCTTCGATCGGAAGTTTTAAAACACTTCAATATGTAAAACAAGTCCGAACGAGTGGAGGAACAACGTGAGTTGCGATTGCAGAGGCACAGCGTAATTAAATTGATTATACTTTTACTGATTGTAAACACCTACCTATATAATGATGTTAAAAAACGATACTATGCGCGAATTGAGGAGCATTATGCCCGATGATTGTATTGGTATCATTATTGGTTTTATATCAATTGTATTTCGTGGGACATGTACTAAATATATGAAAATGATAGAACACCCTGCTCGTTTACAACTTGATTATTTACAAGCAATGAAAATACGACCTTCTCTCTTGGCGTTGCGTTTATATTTTGGGAAACAAGAACCTTATTATGGAAATGTATCTCACTTTTCGGGGAAAACTAAGAATTGTTGTTGGGCAACAACTCGCAAAGGACTGCGGTGTAACCGACATTGCATCGGGCGATTGTGTTGGCAACACCATAATGTAATTTCGCAACTGGTGTTGGCTGCCCCGCGATTTACTTCAAAATCATTAACTTTGACATAATACATGTCTAGTGATTAAAAGTCCTTTGTAGTATACCCTATATTCTTCTTACCAATATATCCAACCAAGCATTTATTGGTATCAAATATTTTTTTAATAAGTTTGGTTAAAGTATCAGTTGATAGATTTTCTACATTTGTAATTATTTCGTTCAGTGTCCATATTTTTCTTACCTTTTTATTCATTTGCCAGAAATATTGATTCGTATAAAATTTAGAAACCGTGCCAGGATTAGATACACATATTTGATTCATCTTTAGTTTTAATTTGATTTTTTCATTTTTAAGTTTTTCAATCGGTATAGGATGAGTTTTAAAATGTTGTATGATTTTAAATATTTCATCTAATACCTTTTGGACGTTTTCGTCTTTAGTTGACGTTGTTATAACTAGAGTGCTGCCACAAATACCAATATCTGTGGCAACTTTCAATCCATATACAAGGTTCAGTTCTTCACGTAGTCTTTTTAACAAAATGGAGTTTAACCCACCACCTAGTATTGAAGATAGAAAACCTAGATAAATACCATATTTATCACCCTGTTTAATGTCAATCGGAAATATTATGTTTATATTTGTATTTTTTGCCTTATTATTATTTACATATATAGCCTTTTTGGAAAATGTATAACATTTTGATTTTATATTTTGAATAGAACACATTTGTTTTTTATGTTGATGCGTTGCACGTTTAAAATTCTCTATTATTTTTTTTTTATCAAATTTTCCACTTACTGTAAACAAGACACAACGTTTCTTTAACGTTAGATTTATATAATCGTGTATATCTTTAGCTTTTAGTTTTTTCAAAAGCTTGAGTTGTAATTCAATATTAGCATTATTTTGAAGGCCTTTTGACTTAAAAAGGGCCTTAATCATCACCTGTGAGAGTTTCCATGATGGGTTATTCATACTTGTAGCCAATTCATTATAGACAGCTTTCTTTTCTTTAGTTATGGCCTTTTCTGTTATAATTGGAGAGAAAATGATAGATGTTATATAATTAAACATTATATCATTAAACTCGGGAAGACCTTTTAACCAATAGTTTATGAGATTACTATATGTGGTTGCGTTATATTCGATGCCATATTTATCAAGGTATTCTATACAACTATTATTTCCACATAGATTTGAAGAGCTCACCACTACATGTTCTGTTAAGTGGGCTATACCTGAATTTTTTTCGTTCTCGAGAAAGTTTCCTCCGAAAATAGAACATTCTATCTGTGTTGCTTCACTATTGGCAATAGGCAATAACAATAAAAAAAACCCATTAATATTGAGCATCTTGGGTGGGGTTTTATAAAACGATTTTATATTTACCTTTCTAGTTATATTTTTCTTCCGTTTTTTATTTCGCTTTGTAACCATTATATATATAAATTATAATAAAAGATATATATATATATATAATGGTTAAATATTACGGACGTGCAAAAACAATAACTGGTTCTATTAATACGAATCAATCAGGACTTAATATGTCGGGCACAGCATCAAGTGTGGGACACTCTAATTCTGTGCAGCGTTATATTAATCGCAGAGTTGATAGTTTAGCAGGTGTATGTGGGATACCGAAGCAAAACGGAGGTTCATGGAGACAGAGCCTTAAAAACAAACACCCGTACTGTAGGCAAAAGGCAAGCAAATGTTTAGCGGCAGCAGGTGGCGTTGGACGCGGGTATCATTCTTATTATAAAACACTTAAGTCAGGTGAAAAAGGATGCGGTGCTACAGGGGATGCTGTGGCTGATGTGACGGCTGTGGATGATGTAGCTGTAATGCACGACAAGGACGGCGACAAACTGTACGCAGTGGGGGGGATGGATGGCACCCACACTACCGTCAACAGTGTAGAGCGTTTCGATCCGTCGACGAGGAAATGGACCGAGACGCACATGACAACCGCTAGAGCTGGCCTTGGTGTGGCTGTCATGCACGACAAGGACGGTGACAAATTGTATGCTGTGGGTGGGGAAAATAACGCCTCAACCGACCCTGCTCTTAATACTGTAGAGTGGAGGGACCCGAAGACGGGGGGGTGGAGCATGTTGGGGAAGGGCATGACAATCGCTAGAGCTGGCCTTGGTGTGGCTGTAATGGGCAGCAAACTGTACGCAGTTGGTGGGTTCAATGGTTCCGTCCTTAACAGTGTAGAGCGTTTCGATCCGTCGACGGGGAAATGGAGCGCAGTGGCGGCCATGACAACCGCTAGAAGGTATCTTGATGTGGCTGTAATGCACGACAAGGACGGCGACAAACTGTACGCAGTTGGTGGGACTCAACACCAGAACCCTGCACGCCATGATGGTTTAGCCCTTAACAGTGTGGAGTGCTTCGATCCGTTGAAGGGCAATTGGGTGCCGGGGAAGCCCATGACAACCGCTAGAGCTGGCCTTGGTGTGGCTGTCATGGGCAGCAAACTGTACGCAGTTGGTGGGATGGATGAGTACGGCATGACCCTTAATAGTGTGGAGTGCTTCGATCCGTTGAAGGGCAATTGGGTGCCGGGGAAGCCCATGCGCCAAGTAAGAAAGTATCATAGTGTGGCTGTCATGGGCAGCAAACTGTACGCCTTTGGTGGGATGGATGAGAACGGCATGGCCCTTAACAGTGTTGAGTGCTTCGATCCGTCGACCAAGACACCCGCGTGGGAAATGAAAAATATAACTTTACCAAAGAATATGTCCAATTTTGGTGTATCGGTATTAAAAGTTCCAGTCGGTCTCGACTAAGATAACCTTATATGTCCGTAACGGCCATAGCCGACAACTTATAAAAACAGTAATTTACCCTTCTAGTTATATTTTTATTCCGTTTTTTATTTCGCTTTGTAACCATCTGATACATTAGATATTTACCCGAAGAAGCTCTCGATCGTTTGTTGTCCTAGTTTTTCATTCTGTGCCTGACGAAGAACATCATTAAATATCAGCTTTTTCACTTCAGCATTTCGTATTTTATCCTCCGCTTTTTCAATATTTTCATTATCTCCCGCATGTTTGCGTTTAATCGTATTTACTTGTCGTCTGAATTTAGGCAAAGATGACTTAAATTCAGGTATCTGTTCCAGAACCAAAGCAAATATTTGTTGCAACGGTTTCATTATTTGATTTGTAATATAAAACATATAATCAGGTTTTAGCCCTTCTTGTTTAATATAATCAGGATGTTCTATTTTATCACCCTGCAGTTTAACGTTGCCCTTGGTTTGAATATAAATATATGGTATTCTAGATCCAATAGCAGGTTTGTTACCCGGATCGCGTTTCCCCATTCTATCTGCTAATACTTTATGAGCGATACTCTTTGGATTCTTGTACCAACCACGAATAGCCTTGGATATGATTAATTTTTTAATGTCAACGTTTCCATCTATAATTTTTTGTAGGAATATCTTTGTAAACTTAACAGCTTTTCCCACATCGCCATCCTTCATTAGAATATCAATAACCCCACCATAAATGTCTTTCACGATATCAGCATTATCACGCCGTTTTAATACTATACCCATCGATTTACGACTACTTTTATTCCGGTCATGTTCAAACTGTATCCCAACATACCTCTTTTTTGATAACAATAAGAACGGCATGAATGTTTTTTCATACTCCAAATCATGCGGACTTTTCAAGAACTTACTAGCAAGTTGACCCGCCTCGATCGCTAATTTAATAGTAAGGTCTAGTGCTTTTTTTCCTGTTATTTTATTCCCATCAAGGTCTTCATTATTAAATGTAAAGAAGCATGAATCCGTGTCACCATATACAACTTTTGCATTACACTTTAATTTCCCATATTCCGTGGCAATAATTTTATTCTGATAAACCCCTTCAATAACTTTTTTGGCATAAATAAGTAGTTTTCGACCGATTGCTGTAGTAGATGCGGCAATATCCATCTCAAAGAATGAACTTGTTTTAGCACCACATTGGCCATATAGGGAATTGGCAGTAACTTTATAACCAAGCTGCCTTTGATTAAATATGTTTTTCATAAAATCGTTATATGTATCGTATTTTTTTACGACATCCGTTTTATCAATATTATATGAACCCGTCTTGTTTTTTATACAATATTCTAGTTCTGTTTCCTTTAATAACCCAGATATAGTAGAATCATCACTTAATTCTAATGTTTTATATTTAATCAATTCACGGGTGGACTTTCTCGCGGATAACAACTCTTGTAAAATATTAGGCATGATTCCCTTTTCACCATTCGGAAATTGCGCGTATCTACAAATCTTAGTTCCTATCTTAGTTTTTTCCTCCTTTGTTTTACCAGGTTTAACCAAATAATCATATGTATCATACTCGATATCAACATATTTAAACCCTTCCAGATTATCATAAATAAATTCACCATCGTCGTTTTTAATACCCGTTTCACCTATTGGCAATCCTTCATTATTATACTCCTTTGACCATACCTTGCTATCATGTGATATATTTTCACTAATCATGGAACTTGGATACAACGAAGCATAATCTACTACGGCAACGGGTGTATCAGAATAAAAGTCTCTTTGTGGAGGAAGACAAATAGCACCTTCGTAACCACCGCTTGCAGCACGATCCAATACTGGCATCAGAGTGTCCTGTTCGTTACATTTTTTCGCAATAAAACTAAGAAGTTTAATCCCTTGTCCCCGCATAATAATATAATCAATCGGAACAAAACAAATAGACGCAATCTGTGTCATACCTGTTAAAATATCATTTTTCCTCATAAGGTGGTGAACCAAGTTACAATCCTGAAAGCAATATCGTGCGATAATCTGTCGATCGTCGGCCGTGCCGTTAGTCAATCTAAATAAATCCTGAACACTTACATCATCCTTACCTAACCCCCATCTCATTTTGCTACCTTCCTCTAATGTAATAATTGCGTCAACCACAAATTGACCGTTTTTCTCATCAATATCGATTACTTTAAATTTTTTCCCATTTTCATATGGATCAAGAGAATGCCCAATAACCTCAAATATCACATAATTATCCTTTTGTAAACCCATCAAATTTTTACTTTTAATAACGGATGTTTCTAATCCTGCGTCATTATCTATAGATGATATCATATCACCGATGAAATAAGACCCAACGTCTTGCAGCTTATATGAAGCAAGATTTACCTCACGTCTAAAATAGTTATAAAGGTCTAACTGGATAATGCCTTCCATATAAATATATGTTAATTCGTGAGTTCCGCTTGCGATACGAATTTCCTTTTCAATTCGTTTCTTCCTTCTAATGCCTTTAATATACCAGTCTTCGTCTTTATTATTAAGGTCGGTTGTATGAATGAGTCGACCAAGTTTGTAAAATTCGATTTCACAATCCAGCTCTTGAGCTCGGTCGCACATAAATCTGTAATCAAAGCCAAATATGTTATATCCGATAATAACGTCGGGTTGTTGTTGTTTAATTACTTTAGTCCACTCTAATAACACATTTGTTTCTGATTCACATTCTACTATCTGGACTTCTTTACCACCGTAATCGGTGCATGTATTTAAACACGCTCCATGATTTAAATATGGTTGCTCTTCACCCGATATTATAAATGTTGACCCGATATATGTGATTTTGTCACCCTTGAGTGGTGGGTATAACTTGGTGAGCGCGAAATCAATCAATTCTAATTTTTTAGCAGAATCAATATCATCTAATAAACAATCAATTATAGTATATATCGAACCTGCTTTATTTTTGGTTTTTGCTGTTTTCGCAAATGTAAACGGAGAATGAACAACATCATCATCGTCATCTATATAGCTCCTATATGTTGTTTTGTTATTAGTGCCTGATATAAGAGTTTTTAGGGGGTCTTTAACAAGGGATGCAAATAGTCCATCAATATACATATCCTGATCTTCCGATGCCAATAATGGTTCTTTTGGAAACACCAAACTAATACCGTCGCACGGTTCTTCTAATAAGCCAAATGCTGTTTTAATTTGTCTTAACAATAGTCTTTGTTGGTGAGCCTTGGATAATTTTGAAATATCTTCTTTATTCGTGGTCCAGAAAGTTTGCAACTCACCCGCTAGCTTTTCAT
>ENA-ORXF01002581-ORXF01002581.1-marine-metagenome-genome-assembly--contig:-NODE-2581-length-10684-cov-33.748845_pt1 | contig 10684 bp, 7 predicted proteins | sample MGYA00237864_ERZ511476 | MGnify/ENA primary metagenome ERZ511476 (study PRJEB26306, sample SAMN06343908) | marine metagenome | isolation source: coastal waters | place: Atlantic Ocean: West Antarctic... | reverse complement strand
TATGATGTTGATATGAAATATATATCTATAAAGATTTGTTTGGTGATTGTTGCACTGTTTGGTGGAGTTGCTGCTGCTTCTGATTTACCCGATTGTCCTAAGAATGTTTGGCACAACTGCTTTGGTACCGGCAACCAGCCAAATGGTGACAAGTACGTTGGTGAGTACAAGGATGGCAACTGGAATGGGCAAGGCACCTACACATTTGGCCCAGAATCGAAAATGGCTGGCGACAAGTACGTCGGTGGATTCAAGGATGGCAAAGTCATTGGGCAAGGCACCTTAACATTTGGCCCAGAATCGAAATGGGCTGGCGACAAGTACGTCGGTGGATTCAAGGATGGCAACTATAATGGGCAAGGCATCTACACTTTTGCAGATGGCCAAGTAGATGAAGGAACTTACAAGGATAACAACCTCAATGGGCAAGCCACTGTAACCTATGCAGATGGCACAGTAAAAGAAGGCATTTGGAAGGATAATGAGTTTCAATATGCGAAGGCATCTACAAAACCAGTACCTGTCGTAAAGACACCCGCCCAAGACGATCAGACTATTTCTGCATCATCTGGATCGGGATTTGCTGTTTCCTCTGATGGCTATGTGATCACTAATAACCATGTAATAGATGGTTGTCAGGATGTTGTTGTTCACACAAAAGAAAAAGATATCCCTATGAGAGTGGTTACCTACGATACTCAAAATGACTTGGCACTTTTAAAAGGTAACTTCACACCCTCAGCAGTCTTTCCACTGAGCACTTCACGTCCAGAGTTACTTCAAGATATCTATGTTGCAGGATACCCGTTCGGGATCAATATCAGTACTTCTGTCAAAGTTACTAAGGGCATAATCAGTTCCCTTACCGGCATTGGGAATAACTTTTCAAACATTCAAATAGATGCTGCACTACAAAGTGGCAATAGTGGTGGCCCAATCCTTGATGACATGGGCAACCTTGTTGGGGTAGCTGTATCAAAGTTGGATGCAAAGTATATGTTTGATAACTTTGGAAGCATTCCAGAGAATACAAACTTTGGTATCAAATCTAGTGTTGTCAGAAGTGTGTTAGACAGCAGCAATGTTGATGTTCCTTCTGCAAATAAAAGCCCAATCAGTAAGTCTCAGTTAGGTGAGATGATAACCAATGGCACTTATTACATTAGCTGTTGGATGACGATGGCACAGATTGAAAAAGTCAGAAGTAAGAAGGTTTTGTTTTCAGAGCTGGACTAATCAGGATAATTAAACTTTCATAAACATATATTGCGCCACTACCATTAAGAAGTATGTGTTAAAGACACAGTAGAAGTTAAAGTAAACAAGTATGAGTTCAAAAGGATTTTGATATAACTATGCATCCATTCTTGCAGCTAATAGCCACATTCTCTCCTGACAACCACACTCGTGGTGTTCAGTTTGAGAAGCTATGCAAGTGGTTACTAGAAAACCATCCCATGTATAAGTCCAAGCTAAAGCATGTATGGCTATGGGATGATTGGCCTGAGCGTTGGGGTAGAGACTGTGGTATTGATCTCGTCGCTGAGGACACTGAGGGTAACAACTGGGCCATTCAAGCTAAATGCTATGACCCTAAATACAGTGTTACCAAGCAAGACATTGATTCGTTCCTTAGTGAGTCAACAAACACAAAGATTCAACGCCGCCTTTTGGTTGCCACAACAGATGGCTTAGGCCCTAATGCAAGAGGTGTGATCAAGCGCCAGCATGAAACAATACCCATTAACCAATTGATGCTTAGTGAGCTGTTAGAAGCCCCTATAGACTGGCCAGAGAGTCTTCATGAACTATCAACAGGTGGTGTAAAAAAAGCATACACTCCTAAACCCTATCAACAGATAGCGATAGATAAAGTCACACAAAACCTAAATGATCGTGGTCAGTTGATCATGGCCTGTGGCACAGGTAAGACACTGACAGCCCTTTGGATTGCTGAAGCACTTAAATCAGATACAGTTCTCGTGTTGCTGCCCTCTCTTCTGCTTTTATCTAAGACACTAGCTGAGTGGTTAACACACAGCAAAGAACCATTTAGCTATCTACCCGTATGTTCTGACGATACAGTGGCAAAGTCTGAGGATACGATTGCCTTATCAACCTCTGAACTAAGCTTCCCCTCTACAACTGACACGGATTCAATCGCCCAGTTTCTGAAATCCTCTGGCAGAAAGATTATATTCTCTACTTATCAGTCTTCACCAAAGATTGCTGACGCCTTTAAGGCTATGCATCTGAAACCATTAGACCTAATCATTGCCGATGAAGCACATCGTTGCGCAGGTAAAGTTGGCTCAGCTTACTCAACTGTTCTTGATAACGATCAAATACCTGCTACAAAACGATTGTTCATGACAGCAACCCCAAGAATCTTCCAAGCTCACTTTCAGAAACAAGCTGCTGATTCAGGTGTTGAAGTTGTCTCAATGGATGATCATGTGGTCTTTGGCCCTGTATTACATAAGCTATCGTTTGGCGAGGCCATTGAGCAGGATTTGTTGACAGATTATCAGGTGGTTGTAGTTGGCATTGATAACCCACGTTACTCTGAAATGATTACTGAACGCTCACTGGTTCAAACAGACAATGATATTCAGTCAGATGCGCAATCCTTTGCCAGTCACATAGGGTTAGCTAAGGCGATGAAGAGCTATGATCTCAAACGAGTGATCAGCTTTCACTCACGAGTTAGTGCTGCAAAAGACTTTGCCAATAAACTGCCTGAAGTCATCGATTGGATGCCAGAGAAATCGAGACCTGAGGGTGACTTATTGACTGGCTATGTGTCAGGAGTCATGCCCACCAATGAGAGAAGTAGAAACCTTCAGGCACTTGGCCACATTGAATCTAACCAGCGGTATGTACTATCCAATGCCCGTTGCTTATCGGAGGGCGTAGATGTTCCTGCTTTGGATGGTGTTGCTTTTATTGACCCCAGAAACTCTGAAATAGACATTGTTCAGGCAGTAGGTAGAGCCATAAGGTTATCAAAGGGTAAAGCGATAGGATCCATTGTGATACCTGTATTTATTGAAGACCATAATGACCCCAATGAAGTACTTAACTCGTCTCCCTTCAAAAAGATATGGGCAGTCGTGAATGCACTCCGTTCACATGATGGGGGGTTAGGTGAGCAGCTTGACCAGTTGCGCCAAACAATAGGAAAACGAGGCACTGTCGGACGATCAGATAAAATTATTTTTGATCTACCTACAACCATTACGCATAATTTTGAAGAGGCCTTAAATACTAGGCTAATTGAGTCCACAACAGCATCGTTGGAGTTTTGGTTGGGTTTGTTAGAAACCTATAAAGAGGAGTTTGGTGATTGTTTATTGGAACAAAAATCTCAATATCATGGCTATCCGTTGGGAACATGGATATCAAACAAACGCTCGAAAAAAGACCAATTAACACCTAAGGAAATCATCTGTCTTAATAAGTTAGGCTTTGAGTGGGACCCATTCGATACTCAATGGGAGCAAGCGTACTATCATTTAATATCATACAAAAAGGGACTTGGAAGTTGCTTAGTGCCAACAATGTACAAAACAGAGTCAGGTTTTAAGTTGGGGAGATGGGTTGATAAACAGCGATCTCAAAAAAGCAGATTAACTCCTGAGCGATCGAAACGCCTTGATGAATTAGAGTTTGTGTGGAATAAATTAGATTACCAATGGGAAGAAGGATTTAAATACCTCATCGCTTACAAGGATGAATTTGGTGATTGTCTGGTAAAAAAAGAAGTCATCTATCATGGTTATCGTTTGGGTGGGTGGGTATCAAAGCTGCGATTAAGAAGTGACACATTAACACCAGACAAAGTTGACCGTCTTAATGATTTAGGGTTTGTTTGGAATACCTTAAAGTACCAATGGGAAGAAGGGTTTAAGTACCTTGTAGCCTATGAACAGGAATTTGGTGATTGCTTAGTGCAGCAGCGCTTTCAATATCGTGATTATCGTTTGGGCCAATGGGTAGGAGTTCAGCGATCTTGTAAAGAGACATTAGCACCAGATCGACTGAACCGGCTTGATAGCCTAGACTTCGTGTGGGACATGAATGAATATTTATGGGAAGAAGGGTTTAATCACCTCGTTGCCTATACAAAAGAGTTTTGTGACTGCTTAGTGCAACGTGGCACTCAATATCAGGAATATAAGTTGGGTGGTTGGGTGTCAGAGCAACGATCAAACAAAGATAAATTAAAACCTGGCAGATTCAAGCGCCTTAATGACTTAGGGTTTATTTGGAAGGTCAGCAAGAATAAATGAAAGAACCAACACACCGGCACTTTAGGTGCAGTCACTGGTCAACTACCTACGGTAAAGTATGGCTGCAATTCAATACCAAAAAGGCTGGTTAGATGTTCTAAAAATGCATGACAACATTTTAGAAGCTGCTGATTACCTCCATGAATTAGGCAATAGAGATTATGGTACTTACATGACCCATCAACACACAATGTTTGAACAAATCGTGGATCAGATTGTTGAAGAAATCCAAGCGAATTCTAGTCGCCGTAAACTAGTTAAAGACCTGCCTAAATTAACAGAAAGTGTAACTAAGTTAATAAGAGATACAGTGGGTTTGAGGTTAAGCCGTTCTCGCAGTCAGTGGGCATCAATACACAAGGGTAAAGCCCACTACAAAAAAAGTCGTTACATCTCAAAGATCACCTACGATATACATATCGGCAGAGCCTATGACAGCATGATTAACTTGGGCTATTTGAATTTAGTAAAAAAAGGAGCATCCACTGGTATTTTTGGGCATTTTTTAACTCGCTACGAAGCTACTGATAAGCTTGTTAAGTTACTTGGCATACAAGACTACATTACCCTCTCTGCATTATTACCAACCCAAGATATCGAAGAGCTTATACAAGTTCAAGAAAAGCGGGTAATCGGCAAGGACGATAAAGGATATGATGTAAAGCGCAATTTCCTTTTGGAGTATGAGGACAATGACGTCACAAAAGTCATGCGTAGTAACACAACAAAGATAAATAATGTACTGACTCGGCACTGGTATGATTTAGAGATTACTAACGCTGAGTGGCATGAGTTATTGGAACAGAATCTTAATGAAGATAGTACAAACGCTGACCATGATCCAAGCATTAACCTAGCCAATCGTACGTTATACAGAATCTTTAACGATATTGAATTCAAAACTGGTGGAAGATTTTATGGTACATGGTGGCAAAATGTACCTTCTAAGTACCGATCTAGAATTGTCATAGATGGAAAGCGCACGAAGGAATATGACTTCAGTGGATTGCATCCGAATATCTTATATGCGATGGGCGGCTTAGCTTTTCCAGATGATCCGTATGACAACCTGGTTAAAGGGGTGCCTAGAAAAGTTGGTAAAGTAGCGTTTAATGCAATGTTAAATTCTCCAAAAGAACTGATGACACTACCTGACCTCACGCTATCTCAATATGACGTAAAGTGGGCCGCTCTAAGTGCTGCTATCATAGAACGACACAAGCCAATAGCACACCATTTCTATACAGGCATTGGAAAGGAACTACAGAAAAGAGACAGTGATATCGCTGAAGATGTCATGCTTCATTTTGCTAAGTTGGGAGTGCCTGTCTTGCCTGTCCACGACTCATTCGTAATGCATCAAGGTTATGAAAAGGAGTTGCAGGGTGTAATGGGTAAGGCGTTCAGAGACCGCTTTGGTCGGGACATAGGTATCAAGTTAGAGAGTAAGATGCCTCATCCGTCTGGTGACGGTGAGCCAGTTTCAATGAGTATGGATGACATCTTGAATGGGGTTAACGGCGACTGCCATCAGAGACTTGAAGTGTTTAGATCAGAAGTGAGCCATGTGGATAAGGCGTGATATACCCTATAGACCTACTGTTACAATATACTAAGTGAAAAGCCAAATAGAAGGATTTCCCTACGTCTTGAAGGAAAGTCCTGAGTCACTACCCTTAATGCTTTCTGAAGCTTCTGATTAATTGCATATTCTGGTGTTGGGAAGCCCATTGTATACTTTGACTTACATTTTCTAATCTCTTCGTTTTGAAAGAAACTTAATACATCATAGTAATCCTTCAACCCTTTACTCAGTCTTATGTCTAACCAATCACCATCAGGTACTAACGTTTGTGCACTCCCTGTTAGATATAGATCCTGAGTTGACTTGCCAGTTTTCTCCGACTCTATCAGCCACGTTTCAAATTCTTCGTCTGTCATACAGTCCTGAAACACTTCCCTTAATGCTTTCTGAAGCACTTCATTAACAGCATATTCTGGTGTTAGTATATTCACTGTAGGCTTTGACTTACATTTTCCAACCTCTACCTCTTGAAAGAAACTTACTAAAGCATAGTAATCCTTCAGACTCTCTACCAGTCTTATGTCTAGCGCCTCACCATCAGGAACCAATCGTTTCGCAATTCTTGTTAAATACAGGTCATGGGTTGAATGGTCATTTTTCTCCGCTTCTAAATGTTGGCGTATTAGTTGAACCCTCGGACTCATTCGCACTTGCCTGTTTAGAATTCCTTCATCTTCAGCACAGTCTATGCAAATTTCATAAGTATCATCTAAGGCATAAACTCCTTTTAAAACTGCATCGCATAAGGAACATTTATTCAAGTAATTCATAATTTCTTACCATTTAAATTATCCTCAGAAGTTTAATTTGAGCATTACACTATGTCAGATAGGGTGTATCTGAAGGGGCAGGTTTTCCATCTTGGACTATTTACGTTCCACTTTTGTAATAAGCTTATCAGGTGGTGTATCACCTACGACTCCTGCCATGTAATCTCTGTATCTGTGCGAACCACTAGCAACGCAAACAACCCGAATACGCTTCCCTCTAAATTTTGATAAATATCCACGCTTATACATTGGCACATCGTAAAGGTAAGAATCTCCGATTGCTGAAGCGATGTAATCACTATAACCCCCTGTAAAGTCAATATAGCCTTTACTATCTAATAACGCCCACAGCTTTTTCTGATTTAACCTTGCCTCATTATTCCAACCTTTTCGTGCAGTGAGTAATTTAAGAAGAGCCAACACATCGTCTACAAACTCATCCTTCATAATGACTTTGATTGAAGGAGATGATGAACCTGTCTCACCGCCAATATTCACTGGCAATGTCCAGAAATACTTGATTGGATTAGCATTATTAGGCTGTTACTCTTTGTTAAGGTCTTTCCATGGAGCGCATTTTGCTTCCGAAGTTATACTGGTAGGATGGCACATTTTTACCTTACCTTTCTCAGTGTCTAATACCCAGATAGCCCCACTATTCTGCATAGGCATCATTACATACCGACCACTACCACCGAACACATCGGCATGACTTTGAATTGAGATAAGCCCTGTGATCAAGGTGGCTGTTAAAAGAAGAGTGCTTTTTGTAACTATATTCATGATATAACCTCATATAGATATAAGTGACTGTGCCTACAAACACTACACCCACAGCCCAGAAAAGTCTCTAATCCAAAATTCCTAAAGCATCAATCTCAAGAGCCCCACGATTCACACATTATGGAACCACTACATATGTTTTCAACACAAAAATAGATTAAGATGTTTTTAGTTACAATAAAAAGGTGTTAAGTGATGGATGACAGTTTAGCTGCATACTGGATGTGGAGTGCAATAGGGGGGTTTATGTCTATTGTATATATTGGTGATAGAGTGCTCTCATATAGAACTGGCGTACCGGGCGGGTCATTTGCTGCAGCATTGGGTACTGCAATATTTTGCACTGTACTTGGCTGGCTCATAATAACATTCACCTACAATTCTATATTTGGATAATTTACTTATTACTTTTAAGGGCAAAGGGAAAGAAGACAAGAAAGATATTTTCTTAGAAGTAAGTTGACTGTGTGTAATCTTAAAAAATAGAGATTCATAATTTAAGAATTAGTCTTCATTGCACCATCTAATGGCAGAGTTGTCACCCACCATATAATCTTCAATATAAATATAGCCGCTACTGTTTTCATCATTATCAGCATCTTCTTCATTTTCGTAAACATATTTGAACCCATAGCTATGGAAATCAGCATAAAAATAATATGGTGAGTGAAGGGTGCCCGAATACCATTCTGCTAATATATATCCTTGGGGGGTTTCAAAAATCATATGATCAGAGACACACTCATAATCATCATGTGCGAGGTAAGCACGAATAGAGGCATTTGCAGAAGTTGTAATTGTTATTAAAGAAAGCAACAAAATGAAAGTCATAATTTTCTTCATGAAACACTAGCTCCTATTAATTCAACATTATGAAAGGTCTAACAGTGCGGATTAAGTTTCTAAACACTACACCCACAACCCGCATATGTATCTAGGAAAAGTTCCTAACTTACCAACCTTAACTACATCTTCATGATTCAAATCGGCCCCACCTAACCTGCCTACGATTCATGCCTCTCATACTATGAAACACCCGACACCTCCTAAGGTGCCCCACGATCTGTGAACACAACCATGAGTTATGAAGGGTTAATCTGCCCCACCTCAGATGAGGTATTCAAAGTGGAAACACCTTCAATGTAAGCACTAAGATGAAGTAGTTAATAGATAGTATTAATCTATATAACTATCAAAGTGTAAGCAGTTAGCTACCTTACTAATGAAGGTATTATTGAGTTAATTGAATAGCACTTATATGTACTAATACTTACCTTGTATAGCACTAACATACTCTTTAGTTACACTACCTTCAGTAGAGGTATATAGCTCCTCTCCCCGTACTAGGTAGACTTAGCAATCTTCCTCTATACCTTACGTATTACCTCCAGTGCAGCTCGTGTTCCAACAACAGCCAATACACCATAAATCAGATAATACGTAATCCCAAACACACACTCCCACAGTAAGTGGTTTACACTTTTGAAATACCTCGTGTGCTGCAGAGGCCATGAATAATACCCCCACGTAAGGCTTGGTCCATGCCCCTCCCCCTAAGTGAGTTCCTGATGTGCTGGTGACAGTGTAATTGCTTACCTTTAGAGTCGTAGCATTGGTAGTTTATAACAGCCTCACAGGCACTATCAGAGGCCCTGTATTGGACGCTTCAGCGCTGTCTTTAGTGCTTATTTTACGTGGGAAGCTGCAGGTGTTTGGCCTTATGTGGAAGGATACCTGGTAGGTATTTAACTGTAGTAGTTTCTGCAGTAGTTTCAAACAAGATTGACCTAGCTAAAAGCCAGTAGTATGGTTCAGAGGCTTCCAGAACAAAGGGTTCTAGTGCCACTCATAGGAAAGGAACTGTAAGACTGGTTGTCTCCGGGCACCAACTTACACTTGTATTCCCTCTTATATACGCACACTCGTTCGGACTTCGTCCTCACTCAAACATGAGTGTACCCCTTATTCTGTAAGCGTTTCACTGGCTTTGCTCCTTGTGGCTGATCACGTCACCCAAGGTGCTACACGGGAGATGTTTACGATGGTGTTGTCATCTTGTGCATCCACTCACCAAGAACCTCAACTGGATAGCCCACCCCGTACTTACTTCCAACAGATCCTGTAGACCAACCACCGATTTGATCTATTACTTCAGTAGGGCAATGAACAGCCCTAAGCCTGTCTCGCATGGAATGTCTAAACGAGTGAACCGATACGTTAGCGGACACGACCGACTTGATCCATTTGTTAGCTGCTGCCGAGGCTGAGTTGGCGTTACATGTGTCTGTCTTCATGTACTTAGGGAACAAGAACTTCGTATCTGTTGAGTGCATTGCTCGTTGTGCAGACCATAACGAGATTCCACTCAGTGGCACTATCCGTTCGCTGCCGCTATTCTTCAAACGTCTGTGGTGGTTTGGGGTGATAATAATGTGTGGAACAGGGTTGTCTAGCTTCACGTCCTCCACTAACAAACCTGCAGCTTCAGACAGCCTTAGGCCTGTGTCGCTGATGATACCGACTAGCCATCTAATTTCATCATCCAAAGACCTGCAACCGTTTTGAATGGTCACTATGTCCTTAGTGGTTACTGGCAACCGCCTACAGGCAGAACCGATTTCAGGAAGAAAGATATTGGCAAAGGGGTTCTTGATGTTTAGGCCATGCTCACTGATTGTTAGGTTAACTATGGCCTTGATGCTTGACAGAACTCGTCTGAGAGAGCTAGTCACCAAGCCCTTAGCTATCAGCCAGTCTCGGAACTTGCCAGCATCTATTGTTGTGTATGCATCTAAAGGCTTGTTACCAATGGCGACAACAAGGTAATCAACGTTTCGAGTGGCACCAGTGGCGAACGTCTGTGGCTTCTTTCCGGACTTCAAGTGTAAGTAGATTTGCAGTGCTTCAGTCATAGATGGTGAATTGTCTTTACCAACAACTGACTGGTTAATGTCTGCATTTGCTATGCTATTTATACGTAAACTAAACCAATCTGCATCAAGCTTTGTGGCTATTGAGGCAGCCCCTCGTTGAGCAAGTGAAAGTGATCTAGTGCGAAGACTAAATGCAACTTTCTTATGTGGATAGTGATGTCTCAAATCGACAGGAACATCCCGTTGAAAGTAAAAAACACCATCTCTTTGGTACAAATATCTTGTTGAAAACAACTGCAGTTTCGACAACACCATCGTAAACATCTCCCGTGTAGCACCTTGGGTGACGTGATCAGCCACAAGGAGCAAAGCCAGTGAAAC
>ENA-ORXF01002578-ORXF01002578.1-marine-metagenome-genome-assembly--contig:-NODE-2578-length-10690-cov-3.122114_pt1 | contig 10690 bp, 10 predicted proteins | sample MGYA00237864_ERZ511476 | MGnify/ENA primary metagenome ERZ511476 (study PRJEB26306, sample SAMN06343908) | marine metagenome | isolation source: coastal waters | place: Atlantic Ocean: West Antarctic... | reverse complement strand
CGGTGGAGCGACAAGCCTGCGTGTACGGCTTCGTGCGGGCGGAGCTCGCGATCGCGCACGTGGCGCGCGGGGCGGCGGCGGGGGTGGGCGCGGCGGCATCGGACGGCCCCTTCAGCCGCGCGGCGATCGCCGGGCCGCTGACGCGCACGTCCTTGATCGCGCGTTCGCCGGTGCCGAGCGGCGGGACGATCGAGCCGTTCAGCGTCACGGTCAGCTTGTCCGGCCGACCAACGTTGATCATCGGATCCTTTGCCGCGGCGGGGACGTCATAGCGGTCGCCCGGCTTCATCGTGCCGAGATAGAGCGTCTTGTCGTCGGCATCATAGACGCGCAGCCACACCTCGTCGGTCGCGGCGAGCGTGACCTGTCCGCCGGTGGGCACGATGGGGGTCGGGCGTGCGGCGGGGCCGGGCGTCGTCGGGGCGGCGGCGGTCACCACCGGGGCGGCATCGCCGGCGGTGCCGTTCTGGGTGAAGACATTGGTACCGAAATAGAGCCCGGCAAGCACGAGTACCGCCAGCGCGATGCCCATCGCGACGACCGCGACCCCGCGCGAGGGGACGCGTGACGGGTCGGCGGTTTCATAGGGCACATATTGGCTGGTGCGCGGCCCGATCCGGTCGAGTTCGCTGCGCACAACGCGCGCGATCTCCACCTCGTCCGCGCCCGTCGCGCGCGCCTGCGCCCGGGCGAAGCCGACCGCATAGGTAGGGGAGGGCAGTGCAGCATAATCGCCCGCTTCGAGCGCATGGAGATGGCGGACGGGCACGCGCGTGCTCGACGCGACCTCGGCCAGCGTCAGGCCGCTCGCCTCGCGCGCGGTGCGCAGCATCGTCTTCGCATCGCGCGGCGCCGACAGGCTATCCGGCTGCGCTTGTTCGACCTCGTCCATTCGCTCCTCCAACGCGGGTGGGGTCGTTACCCCGCCCCGTTCATGTTCCAGAGGGGCCGGGCCGTGTCAACGCGCCGCCCCGCTCAATTGCGTGGTTTAGGTCAGATCGACCCCGGCGCGCGACGCCCAGTCGGTAAGCGCCCCGCGCATGTCGCGCGGCGGGTCCGCCAGCAGGGTGCGGAGATAGGTCGTGATCGCCCCGCGATCGAGGCTGCGCACCATCGCCTTGATCGGGCCGATCGCCGCCGGGGTGATCGACAACCGGTCGATCCCCAGCCCGATCAGCGCCATCGCCTCCAGCGTCCGCCCGCCCATTTCGCCGCACACCGCGAGCGGCACACCCGCATCGCGGCACGGCCCGACGACGCGCGCGATGAACCGCAGGATCGAGGGGCTGAGCCAGTCATAGCGTTCGGCGAGTTTGGGATTGGCGCGGTCGGCGGCAAACAGGAATTGCGTCAGATCGTTGGTGCCGATCGACAGGAACTGCGCGCGGGGCAGCAGCAGGTCGAGCTGTTCGGCGAGCGATGGCACCTCGAGCATCGCGCCATAGCGGACCTCGGTCGGCAAGCGGCGTCCGCGCCCCGCGATCCACGCGCGCTGTTTCTCGAACAGCGCCTTGGCCTCATCGAATTCCCACGCCTCGCTGACCATCGGGAACATGACGTGGAGCGTCCGCCCCGCCGCCGCCTCGAGCAGCGCGCGCGCCTGCGCCTTCATCAACCCGTCGCGTTCGAGCGCGAGGCGCAGCGCGCGCCACCCCATCGCGGGGTTTTCCTCCTCGCCATTGTCGTGCGTCAGATAGGGCAGCGCCTTGTCGCCGCCGATGTCGACGGTGCGAAACACGACGGGTTTGTCGCCCGCCGCATCCATCACTTCGCGATACAGCCGCTGCTGGCGTTCGCGCTGCGGCAGCGTCGCCGACACGAGGAACTGGAATTCGGTGCGGAACAGCCCGATGCCGTCCGCCCCGGTGATGTCGAGCGCGGCGACGTCGTCGCGCAGCCCGGCGTTGACCATGAGCGTGACGCGATGACCGTCGCTGGTGACGGGGGGCACGTCGCGCATCGCCGCGAACGCCGCCTTGCGTTTCTGCCGCAGCGCCAGCCGCGCCTCGAACGCCTCCTCCATCGGCGGCGACGGGCGCGCGAAGGCGGCGGCCTCCGACACGTCGAGCAGCAGCCGGTCGCCCTCGTTGACCGATTGGCGGATGCCGCGCGCGCGGCCGAGCACGGGCACGCCCATCGCGCGCGCGACGATGGTGACGTGCGCGGTCAGCGACCCTTCCTCGAGGATCACCCCCTTCAGCCGCCGCTTGTCATATTCGAGCAGTTCGGCAGGGCCCAGGTTGCGCGCGATCAGGATCGTGTCCTGCCGCAGGCCGAGCTGCGCGGCGGTGCCCATCTGGCCCGACACGATGCGCAGCAACCGGTTCGCCAGATCCTCGAGATCGTGCATCCGGTCGGCGAGCAGGGGATCGTCGATCTGGCGCATCCGCTGGCGCGTGCGTTGCTGCACGCGTTCGATCGCGGCCTCCGCGGTCAGGCCGGAATCGATCGCCTCGTTGATGCGGCGCGCCCAGCCCTCGTCATAGGCGAACATCTTGTAGGTCTGCAGCACCTCTTCATGTTCGCCGCCGCCACCGAATTCGGCTTGCGCGGTCATGCGTTCGATCTGGTCGCGCATCTTGTCGAACGCAGCATAGACGCGATGGCGTTCGGCGTCGGTATCCTCGGCGACGGTATGTTCGACGATGATCCGCGGCTGGTGGAACACGGCATAGCCCGATGCCATGCCGTCGACCAGCTTCTGCCCCGCGATCCGCATCGCCGCGGTCGATTGCACGCGGTCCGCGCCGCCCGCCGAGCCATCGATCAGATCGGCGTTGGCGATCAGTTCGGACAGGACCATCGCGACGGTCTGCAACGCCTCGATCTCGACATCCTGATAGCCGCGCGGGTCGACATGCTGCACCGACAGCACGCCCACCGCGCGTTCGCGGCGGATGATCGGCACGCCCGCGAAGCTGCGGAATTTCTCCTCCCCGGTTTCGGGATTGTGGACGAAATCGGGGTGGCTGGCGGCCTCGTCGAGGTTGAGCACCTCGACATCCTCGGCGATCGTGCCGACCAGCCCTTCGCCCATCGCCAGCTTGGTGACGTGGACCGCCTCTTCGGACAGGCCGCGCGTCGCATAGAGTTCGAGCACGCCTTCGCGCAGCAGATAGATCGAACAGACCTCGCTATCCAGCGCCTCGGCGATGATCCCGACGACCGCGTTCAGCTTTGCCTGGGCGGGGTTGCGGCCCGCCATCACATCGTGAAGGCGGGTCAGGATTTCACGGGCGGAGGCGGCGGCCGAAACGGGCATGACGCCGTGCTACCAGATCGTCGCGGCGCCCGCCACGACGCACTTAACCGGCATCAAATAATCCGTCCTGCGACCCGGCGGGCGGGTTGAGCCCCAGATGCTTCCATCCGCCCGCGTTGAGGCAGCGCCCGCGGGCGGTGCGGGCGATCAGGCCGAGCTGGATCAGATAGGGTTCGATCACCTCCTCGACGGTGTCGCGCGGCTCGCTCAGCCCAGCGGCGAGCGTCTCGACCCCGACCGGGCCGCCGCGATAGATGTCGGCGATCATCATCAGATAGCGCCGGTCCATCGCGTCGAGGCCGAGGCCGTCGACCTCCAGCCGGTTGAGCGCGGCATCCGCTGCCCCGGCATCGACGGTCACGGTGCCCGCGACATTGGCGAAATCGCGCACGCGACGCAGCAATCGGCCCGCGATGCGCGGCGTCCCGCGTGACCGGCGCGCGATCTCCGCCGCGCCATCGGGGGAGACGTGAAGATCGAGCAGCCCCGCCGCGCGCGTCACGACGCGGGTCAGTTCCTCGACGGTGTAGAATTGCAGACGGACGGGAATGCCGAACCGGTCGCGCAGCGGCGTCGTCAGCAATCCCTGCCGCGTCGTCGCGCCGACGAGGGTAAAGCGCGGCAGGTCGATCCGCACGCTGCGCGCCGAGGGCCCCTCACCGATCATCAGGTCGAGCGCGCGGTCCTCCATCGCGGGATAGAGGACTTCCTCGACCGCAGGCTGGAGCCGGTGGATCTCATCGATGAACAGCACGTCGCCATCCTCGAGATTGGTCAGCAGCGCGGCGAGGTCGCCCGATTTGGCGATGACCGGGCCGCTGGTCGCGCGAAAGCCGACCCCCATTTCGCGCGCGATGATCTGGGCGAGTGTGGTCTTGCCGAGGCCGGGGGGGCCGAAGAAGAGGACATGGTCGAGCGCGTCGCCACGCTGGCGCGCCGCCTCGATGAACACGCGCAGATTCTCGCGCGCGGCGCGCTGCCCGACGAATTCGTCGAGGCTCTTGGGGCGCAGCGCGGCATCGACATCCTCGGGACGGCGCGCGGGGGTGAGGAGGCGGTCGGAATCGGTCACGTTACGTTCCGTAGCGACCGCGCCCGCACGATCAACACCCCAGACGATCCGCGAGCGTCGTCAGCGCGGCGGTATCATAGTCCCACCGCTGCCGGTCGTCGGCGTCGGGCGCGCGCGCACCGCCATATTCCATCGGGCGATCGATATAGGCGGTCTGCAATCCGCAGGCGCGGGCACCCGCCAGGTCGCTGTGATGCGCGGCGACGAGACACAGCTCAGCCGGCGCGAGGCCGAGTGCGCGCGCGGCGTCGCGATAGGTTTCCGGCGCGGGCTTGTAGGTGCGCGAAAACTCCGCGCCGAGGATCGCATCCCAACTGAGGCCCCCATGCCGCGAGAGCGCGACCATCAGCGCGACATTCGCGTTCGACAGCGTCACGACGGGAAACCGCGTCCGTAGCCGCGCCAGCCCCGCGACCGCATCGGGCCACGGGTCGAGCCGGTGCCACGCGGTCGACCAGTCGTCGATCAGCGCGGGGGCGAGCGTGGCTGCGTCGATGCCATGACCCGCCAGCGTGTCGACCAGCATCTCCCGGTGCAGCACGTCGAGCACGACGAAGGCGCGCCCGTCGTCGCGGACCGACGCCTTGGAGGGGCCGTAGCGATCGCGCCAGGCGTCCGCGAATGTGGCGGGGTCGATGTCCGCGCGGCCGATCCGGCTGAGAAACGCCGTCGATTCGCGCGCGACCCCCGATCGCCAGTCGACGACGGTGCCGAACACGTCGAACGCCAGCGCGCGCGGCGGGGCAAGGGCTGCCGTCACCGGTTCAGCGCCTGTTCGACCCGCGTCCACAGCGCGGCGATCGCCTCCACCCCCGGCGAGGCGCGCGGCATGAAACTGCCCAGCGGCGCGCGCCGGTCGGTCATCTGTTCGAACGCGCTCGCCATCGGGATGGTGGGCCAGTCGGGATGCGTGTCGAGCGCGGCGCGGTGGAGCGCGCGGCGGCGGTCGACCATCGAGAAGACGGGGGCGAGCACGACGCGCGGCCCCTTCTTGGCGGTGACATGCCCCGCGATCACGTCGAGCGCGCGGCGCGACAGCGCGGAGGGGATGACGGGCACGACGACGAGGTCGGCGGCGCGCATGATCTGGTCCGACGTGTCGGTCAGCCCCGGCGGGCAATCGATGATGATCCGGTCATAGGATTTGGCGAGCCCGGCGGCGATCTTGGCGAGGCGTTTCTTGCTGTCGATTTCGTGGAAGGCGCGGTCGAGGCTGCGCAGCGAGGCGTCGGCGGGGAGCAGGTCGATGCGCTCGATCGCGGTCGTGCGGATCAGCTTGGCGGCATCGATGTCGCGCGTGATCGTCCGCTGCGCCGCCGCGCTGGTGTCGCCGTCATGCCCCATCACGAAGGTCGCGGCGGCCTGTGCATCGAGATCCCACAACAACGTGCGCCGCGCCGACAACGTCGCCGCCGCCCAGGCCAGGTTGACCGCCAGCGTGGTCTTCCCGACCCCGCCCTTGAGGCTGTAGACCGCGATGATCATGTCGCCGCCGCCATCGTGGCGCCGCCATCACGGTGCCGACGCGCGGTGATGACCGCGAGATGCTGGACCAGCCCGCCCACCAGATAGCACAGCGCATCGATCGGATCGGGCGTCGACGTGGCGGAGACGAGCGGGACAAGGATTTCCCATCCGATGATGCCGCCCAGCGTCAGCATCATCGTCCCCGTGAACGATCGGACCCACCGTCCCCAGGCGTGCGCCGGGTCGGTGAACATCGCACCGATCGAGGGCAGGACCAGCCCGCCCGCCAGATCGGTCATGTGAAAGCGCATGAAGCCCGTCGTCGGCGCGAGAATGATGCGCAATCCGACCGCGACGCCGACGATCGCGAGCGTCCAGACGATATGCCACGATCGCGGCAAGGCGGGGGTGGCCGGTCGCGTCATTTCGCCGCCTTTCTGAGCGCGAGCCGCACGAGCGCGTCGAGCGTCGCGCCGTCGCCCAGATCGGTTTCGGCGGCGGCGACCGCAGCGCTGGCTTCGGCGGGGCGGAAGCCGAGGTTGAGCAGCGCGGAGACCGCGTCCGCGCCCGCGCCGACGGGGGCCGCGATGGCGGTCGCGCCAAGCGGCACCGCGATGCCCCCGACCTTGTCCTTCAACTCGCGCACGATGCGTTCGGCGAGCTTGGGGCCGACGCCGTTGGCGCGCGCGACCATCGCCTTGTCCTGCGCCGCGATCGCGCGGCTGAGGTCGGCGGGTTCGATCGCCGACAGGATCGCGAGCGCGACGCGCGCGCCGACGCCCTGGACCCCGGTCAGCAGGCGGAACCAGTCACGCTCCGCCGCACTGGCAAAACCGACGAGGCGGATGAAATCCTCGGCAACGAGCATTTCGGTGTGGACCATGCACGCCTCGCCCACCGCGCCGAGCGCGGCGAGCGTGCGCGACGACGCGCCGACGAGATAGCCGACCCCGCCGACGTCGATCACCGCATGGTCGATTCCGGTCGCGTCGAGCCGTCCCTTCAGATGCGCGATCATCGGGCCGCGACCAGGGTGACGTTGACGACCTTTACACGGAATCGGCTGTGCGGCCGGGGCGCAGGGCGGCGATAGCGGTCGGGACGAAGGGCATTGGCGCTGAGGGCGATCATGCGCATCAGGGTAGCCCAGCGCGCGGTCGGTAGGAAAGCGCTAACGCCCGCCGCTGCCGTCCCGACCCCCGGCGGTGACACGCGCGCGCCGCGCCATGCCCTCCGCCGACGCGAGGTGATGCGCGTGGGTGATCGCGACCGCGAGCGCATCGGCGGCGTCGGGACCGGCGAGCTTCGCCCCCGGCAGCAGCACCGCCATCATCGCCTGGATCTGTTTCTTGTCCGCGCCGCCGGTCCCGACCACCGCCTTTTTGACGGTCGAGGGATGATATTCGCCGATGTGGAGCCCCGCGCCCGCCGCCGCGAGCAGCACGACGCCGCGCGCCTGCCCCAGTTTCAGCGTCGATTGCGCGTTGGTGTTCCCCAGCACCTCCTCCGCCGCCGCGGCGTCGGGGCGCTCGGTCCGGATGACGTCGATCAGCGCGCTGTACAGCGCCGACAGGCGGCGCGGGAGGACCATCGAGGGATCGGTGCGGATCTGGCCGTTGGCGACATGCGTCAGCCGGTTGCCCTCCGCCCGGATGACGCCCCAGCCCGTGGTGCCGAGGCCGGGGTCGAGGCCGAGGATGATCATCGAACAATGGCTCCTGCGGCCCCCCTCCCCAACGGCTGAAGGGGAGGGGCTGTGGGGGTTACTGGCCCAGTTTTTCCATGACCTCGTCCGACACTTCGTAATTGCCCCAGACGGTCTGGACGTCGTCATCGTCGTCGAGCACGTCGATCAGCTTGAAGAGCGTTTCGGCATCGCCCTCGGCGACGTCGACCATCGTCTGGGGGCGCCAGGCGAGCTTGGCGCTGTCGGCATCGCCCAGCGCGGCCTCGAGATTCTTGGTGACCTCGTGCAAATCCTCCATCGCGGTCCAGATCTCGTGGCCGTCGTCGCTCGACGTCACGTCCTGCGCGCCGGCTTCGAGCGCGGCCTCGAACACCGTGTCGGCATCGCCGATGCTGGCGGGATAGGTGATCAGGCCCATCCGGTCGAAGGCATGGCTGACCGAGCCCGGCGCGCCGAGGTTGCCGCCGTTGCGGCTGATCGCGGTGCGCACGTTGGTGACGGTGCGGTTGCGGTTGTCGGTGAGCGTTTCGACGATCAGCGAGACGCCGCCCGGGCCGAACGCCTCATAGCGGATCTCTTCGTAATTTTCCTCGTCGCCCTTCGACGCCTTGTCGATCGAGCGCTGGATATTGTCCTTGGGCATCGACTGCGCCTTGGCGGCGTTGACCGCGGCGCGCAGGCGCGGGTTCATATCGGGATCGGGCAGACCCATTTTCGCCGCGACGGTGATTTCGCGGCTGAGCTTCGAGAACATGCCCGACCGCTTCTTATCCTGTGCACCCTTGCGGTGCATGATGTTCTTGAACTTGGAATGACCTGCCATGGTTCGCCTCTGGGGGGTGATTACGGGGGCTCTTAAGCCGTGGACGCCGATTTCGCCAGTGCGTCGATCTTTTCCTCCAGCGCGGTCAGCCGATCGACGATCAGATGGTCGAGCTTGCTGTGCAGCCGCAGGATGTCGAGTTCGGCGCGCAAATTGGTCTCGTAATCCAGGCTGGCGGCCAGCCGGTCCTTCGCGGCCTGCCGGTTCTGGCTCATCATGATGACGGGGGCCTGGATCGCCGCGACGGTCGAGAGCATCAGGTTGAGGAAGATATAGGGATACGGATCGAACGCCGCGCCGAAATGCGTGAGGATGTCCGAATTGAGCAGCATCCAGCCGAGCAGCACCACGGTGAAGGCGATGATGAACGCCCACGACCCGCCGATCGCGGCGACCCGGTCGGACAGATGTTCGCCGAACGTCGACTGTTCGTCGGCGACATCGGCGGCGTCGCGGCTGAGCACGGTGCCCGATTCGATCCCCTGGAGCACGCGCCGCTCCTCGGCATCGAGCGCGCTGGCGGGTTTGCGCAGCAGGCGCTGGGCGAGTTCGACGAGCGAGGGGGCGGGCAGGGCCATGGACAATATCCCGAGTGGGGGGTCCCGAGGGGGGGGCGAATCGGCGTGGCGGCCCTTACCGCCGAAGTGGCCGGTCGCAAATCCCTTGCCCGCACGCGGTCACATCGGCCACACGGCGCGGCATGACCGTCAGCGTAGACATGGGGGCGGACGCGTCGGGCGCCCCCGTGACCATGGACCTTGAAGAACTGCTCGCCACCCGTTTGCTCGTCCAGGGCAATTCGGGGTCGGGAAAATCGCATCTGCTGCGCCGCCTGCTCGAACGCTCGGCGGGGCAGGTGCAACAGGTGGTGATCGACCCCGAGGGCGATTTCGTCACCTTGTCCGACGCCTATGGCCATGTCGTGGTCGAGGCGGCGGACTATTCGCTGACCGAGATCGCGCGGATCGCGAGCCGGCTGCGCGAACATCGCGCCAGCGTCGTACTGAGCCTGGAGGGCCTGGAGGCGGAGGGGCAGATGCGCTGTGCCGCCGCGTTCCTGTCGGCGCTGTTCGATGCGCCGCGCGACCATTGGTATCCCGCGCTGGTCGTCGTCGACGAGGCGCAACTGTTCGCGCCGACGACGGGGGGCGAGGTCGCCGAGGAGGTGCGCCGGGCATCGCTGTCGGCGATGACGAACCTGATGTGCCGTGGGCGCAAGCGCGGCCTGGCCGGGGTGATCGCGACGCAGCGGCTGGCGAAGCTGGCCAAGAACGTCGCCGCCGAGGCGTCGAATTTCCTGATGGGCCGCACGTTCCTCGACATCGACATGGCACGCGCGGCGGACCTGCTCGGGATGGAGCGGCGGCAGGCCGAATCGATCCGCGACCTGGCGCGTGGCAGTTTCCTGGCGCTGGGGCCGGCGGTGTCGCGGCGGCCGATCACGGTAAAGATCGGCGCGGTCGAGACGAGCGCGCGCAGCGGCAGCCCCAAGCTGGTGCCGTTGCCCAAGGCCGCCGCCGCCGATTTGCAGGACCTGTTGTTCGCGCCCGAGCCCGAGGCCCCGACCTTTGCCTTTCCCGACCCGCAGCCGCGCCGCGTGCCCGCCGAGGAGCTGATCGCCGACCTGTCACGCCCCGCGCCCGAACCCGCCGCGCCCGACAAATCGTCCGACGAGGTCGAGGCCATCTATGCGGCGGTGATGCGCGACATCGTCGCCGATGCGGATGCCGCGACGCGCCAGCCCGCCGTGCTGTTCCAGGATTTCCAGGTGCGGTGCCGGATGGCGGGACTGGCGCGGCCGACGCTCGACATCGCCGATTTCACGCGGCGGCTGAGCTGTGCGCGCGCGGGCGTGTTTGATGTCGGCGCGCCCGAATGGACCGAGGCGCTGCGGCTGGCGAGCGCCTTGCCCGACGACATGCTCGGCGCGTTCCTGCTCGTCGCGACCGCGGCGCGCGATGGGGCGCCCTGCCCCTCGGATGCGGCGATCGCGGCGACCTATGGCACCAGCTCGCTGGGGCGGGTGCGGCGGCTGATCGGCTATATCGAGGGGCGCGACCTGTTCGTGACGCGGACCGACCTGGCGGGCAAGCGGTCGATCACGATTCCGCGGCTGGGCTGGACGACCCAGGCGGCGGAGATGGGGTGAAGGTTTCCCCCAGATAACGGAGCTATGCGCCTCAATAGTGCGCAAAACTCGCAAGCGTGGCCCAGGCCATTGCGATCAACGCTGCAAGCGCACCCAGCAAAGCGATCATTCCCCAGATGCTTTGGTTCATACGGCCTTCTTGGATGTCACGTATGACGCGTTGACCGCAATAGATGACATTGCAGACCATAAATGCCGTCATAAGCAAAACGATTTCGGTCATCTTGGCT
>ENA-ORXF01002577-ORXF01002577.1-marine-metagenome-genome-assembly--contig:-NODE-2577-length-10692-cov-12.548187_pt1 | contig 10692 bp, 6 predicted proteins | sample MGYA00237864_ERZ511476 | MGnify/ENA primary metagenome ERZ511476 (study PRJEB26306, sample SAMN06343908) | marine metagenome | isolation source: coastal waters | place: Atlantic Ocean: West Antarctic... | reverse complement strand
TACAATCAGTTTTTTATTTTCTACCAATAGAATCATGTTATTTATATCATCCTTTAAAAGTCTATCTTCCTCTAATTTATCCACTTTCTCTCTTATGATATCGTAGTTTTTTTCTATGATTTCAGAAAAGGTATTTGGTCTTCTAAATTCTAACGCTTGGGCTGCATACATCAATTCTATGGCTATTATTTTTTCTAAATTACCTAAAATTTGATTGAACTGTCGCCCAGAAATACTTCCCATAGAAACATGATCCTCTTGACCTAAAGAAGTTGGAATACTGTCTGCAGAAGGAGGGAAACACAAAGATTTATTTTCTGTAACCAAAGCTGCAGTTGTGTATTGAGGAATCATAAAACCAGAATTTAAACCGCCACCTACAGTTAATAATCTAGGCAAACCGTATTTGCCTTCTAATAGTAAATAGCAACGTCTGTCTGCAATATTTCCTAATTCCGATGCTGCAATAGAACAATAATCTAGTGCCATTGCTAAAGGTTGTCCGTGAAAGTTACCACCAGAAATAGCCTCTGTTTCACTTAAAACAATTGGGTTGTCTGTCACGGAATTCATTTCTATTTCTGCCAACTCTAATAAATGATAAAACGCATTTCTAGAAGCACCATGTACTTGGGGAATACAACGCATTGAATATGGATCTTGAACACGCTCACAATCTTCGTGTGACGTAATATTTTGAGAGTCTTTAAAGATGTTGCGCATTCTTTCTGCTACTTTAATACTTCCTTTAAAAGGTCTTATCCTGTGTAACTCTTCTCTAAAAGGAGAGGAGCTTCCCTTATACCCCTCAATACTCATAGCACCAGAAATGTCTGCCAAATCTAAAAGATACTCCATTTTTAGAAGTCCGGTTATTGTATGTGCTAGAATAAACTGTGTTCCGTTTATCAAGCCTAAACCTTCTTTTGCTTGCAATTCTAGAGGTTTTAAATTATGATTTTTTAAAACTTCTTTTGCCCGAACAATTTTAGTACCATTCCAAAAATCGCCTTCACCAATCAAAGGTAAGAATAGGTGTGAAAGTGGCGCTAAATCACCAGAGGCGCCTACAGAACCCTGTTTTGGAACCGTTGGTAATAAATCATTTTCTATAAAATAAATAATACGTTCTATCAATTCTAAACGCACACCAGAAAAACCTTGGCAAAGTGCATGTACTTTGCAAATCATCATAATTTTTGATAAACGTTTGTCTATGTTTTTCCCAACACCAACAGCATGTGTAATTAATAAATTAGTTTGAAGTTGACTCGTTTCTTCAGGTGAAATTTGCACATCACACAAAGGACCAAAACCAGTATTAATGCCGTAAACTACTTTATTTTTTTTGGTAATTGTTTCAACTTTTTCTCTACAAGAAATTATTTTTTCTCTAGCTTCATTGTCAATAGTAGCTTTTAAAGTACCGTTTGCAATTTCTTTTATTTTATGAAGCGTAAGTTGATCTAATCCGTATTTAAACATTGTTTTTTGTATTAATTGGGTTGTAACAAAGTTATGATTACTTTTGATGCTTTTTAATATCGTTTATTATACATATTAATAACTATGGGTTATCAAATAGAATTAAGACACATTCGGTATTTTTTAGCGGTTGCTGAAGAATTACATTTTAGAAAAGCTGCTGAGAGGTTATTTATTTCTCAGCCAGGATTAAGTAGGCAAATTAAATTGTTCGAAGAAGAACTAGGTGTTGTTTTGTTTGAAAGACACAACAGAAAAGTTGTTTTAACAAAGGTTGGCGAATATTTAAAAGTAGAATTTTCATTGCAATTAAAAACACTTTCGCATACTTTAGAGAATGCAAAATTATTACATGATGGTAAAAAAGGAGCCCTAAAAATTGGATATGTAGGTTCTGCCATGCAAGATGTGATTCCTAACTTACTGTTGCGTTTTGAGAAAAACCACCCGAATATTTTATTTAATTTAAAAGAAATAGACAATCAAAAACAAATTGAAGGTTTGCTTTCTTTTTCTTTGGACGTAGGTTTTGTGCGTTTAGAAAGAGTTCCCAGGACTTTGGAAATCAAATCAATTTTAAAGGAAAATTTTTGTTTGGTTTTACCTGAAAATCATCTTGTAAACGAAAATAATTTTAAAAGTTTAGCCCAGTTTAAAGAGGAGTCTTTCATTCTATTTGATTCGAAATACAGTGCCTCTTATTATGAGAAAGTAATGCAAATTTTTGACGATTGTGGTTTTACTCCATTAATTTCTCACAATACAATTCACTCCAGTTCTATTTTTAAGTTGGTAGAAAATAATTTCGGAATTTCTATTGTGCCAAAATCATTAGCACAAAAAAGAAGTCATAAGATTAAATTTATTGAATTGGATATGATTGCACAAAAAACAACGCTTTCTGTGATTTGGAATAAAAAAAATACGAATCCTATCTTGAATGATGTTTTGGAGTTGCTTTGATTTCCTGAAAACAGGAAAGTAAGAATACAAAAAATCTAAATTCTAAATTTTGACTTTTTAAAAGGTATTTGGATGTCTAAAAAAAAGAGAAAGTTTTTAATACTGCAGGATTGTTTGCGTGCGTAGTTTATTTTTTAATTGATGTACGTATCATTTCTTCCAAGTACCTCCATATTTATAGTTTGGATTCTCTTTCTTGACATTGAATAAACATTCTTTACAGACAAATACCCATTGTTTAGGATTTGTATGTTGTACCCTGTACATCGTAGAAAAATCTAATTTGCATATTTCGCAATATTTAATTCGTTGTTTCATTGTTTATTAAAGGCAGTAATGACTTAACTTTTTAGATGCAATACAATCTCTTTTTGTTTATCTTTTGATGCTTCCAGAGAAACCTTAGAAACCAAAAAACCCGTAAATCAAATAAATGAGTTACGGGATAATTTTGTGGTACCTCCAGGAATCGAACCAGGGACACAAGGATTTTCAGTCCTTTGCTCTACCAACTGAGCTAAGGTACCATTGCCTTAGCGGATGCAAATATAAAATGTTTTTTCATATCTACTAAAGAAAATCAAAAAAAATATGCTGTTTTTTATTTTTTACATAAATTTGCCTCATGAATTTAGCAATTGATGTTGGAAATACAAGGGTTAAAGCGGCTGTTTTTGAGGGAGATAAACTTGTGGAATTATATGTTTTTGACAAGGCGAAAATTATTTCAGAAATTAGAGAAATTGTAAAAAAAAACACAATTTTGGCTGGAATTATATCAAATGTGGCATCAATTTCAGAAAAAAAGATGCAACAATTGACTAAAATCTTCAGTTTTCAAGTAGTTTCTGCGGCTACAAAAGTTCCTTTTATTAATTTATATAAAACACCAAATACCTTAGGAGTAGATAGAATTGCATTAGTTGCCGGAGCAGTAAAACAATTTCCTAAAAAAAACGTACTGATAATTGATGCAGGAACATGTATTACTTTCGATTTTGTAAATAGAAAATCAGAGTATTTAGGTGGTGCTATTTCTCCAGGAATAAAAATGCGTTACAAAGCTTTAAATGCGTTTACTGCGAATTTACCACTAATAGAAGTGTTAGAATTTAATGATTTTATTGGAAAAAACACAAAAGAAAGCATAATTTCGGGTGTTTTAAATGGTGTTCAAAAAGAGATAAATGGAGTTATAGAAGATTATAAACATAAATATTTGCATTTAACAGTAGTTTTAACAGGAGGAGACACAATTTGCTTGTCAAAACAATTAAAAAGTAGCATATTTGCCAATCAAAATTTTGTCCTTCAAGGATTAAATGAAATATTAAAATTTAACGAACACAAATGATTAGAAAGATTTTAATAGTTTTTTTACTGATTTCTTCAGCCACTCAATTAGCGCAAAGAACAAGTTCTTCGCCTTATTCTTTTTTCGGAATAGGAGAACAATACAGTCCAAGAACCGTCGAGAATGCAACAATGGGAGGAATCGGTGTTGCTTTTAACCATTACAAATACTTAAATTTCACGAATCCTGCTGCAAATGCGTTTTTAAGACAAACTACATACTCGTTGGGGGTTTTAAATAATGATTTAACTTTAAAAACGGCAGATTCTGAACAGAGTTCGATTTCATCAAGTTTAAATTATATTGCTTTAGGTTTTCCTATTGGTAAAAAAGCAGGTTTTTCTTTGGGCTTACAACCATTATCTTCTGTAGGTTACTCTTTAACAAATAATAAGTTTGATATAAACAATGATGTATCTGCAATTACCTTTTATTCGGGTGAAGGTGGTGTAAATAGAATTTATGGCAGTTTTGGAATGAAGGTTTCAAAAGAATTTTCTGTTGGGGTTGAATTAGATTATAGTTTCGGTAACATAGAGAATAGTATCATAAATCAAAGAGCTAATGTTAGTTTAGCAACAAAAAATAAAGAAGAAAGCGTTATTAGAGGAAGTGCTATTACTTTCGGAACACAATATCAAAAGCTCTTAAAAAAGGACTTGTATGTAAATGCAGGAGCTACCTTAAAATTAGGCAACGATTTAAAGACCACTGGGAATGAATATTTATATTCTCTAACAATATCGGGTGGAGGAACGGATATACCTCGGGATACACTTTCTAGTCGTGCAATTTCAGGAAAATATACATTGCCTTTAAAATCTATCTTAGGCGTTGGTTTTGGCAAATATGACAAATGGCATGTAGGTTTTGAGTATCAAGCTCAAGAAGCATTGCAGCCTGACGGTTTCATGGACAATACAAATTCATCTTTTAGATATGAAAACTCAAGTAGATTTTCTTTAGGAGGGTTTTATTTACCAAAAATAAACTCAATTTCAAGTTATTGGGAAAGAGTTACGTACAGGGCTGGTGTTAGATTAGAAAAAGTAGGTTTGGCAATAGACGGTTCTGGTGCAGGTACAAATTTTACTTCAATAGACGACTTTGGCATGTCTTTTGGATTAGGTCTACCACTAAGGCAATTGTCGACTGTAAATTTAGGTTTTGAATATGGTCAAAGAGGTACTATTTCTGATAATTTAATTGAAGAAAATTATTTTAATGTTAGACTCAGTTTGTCTTTGACTGCGTCTGGTACGCAGAGTTGGTTCAGAAAAAGAAAGATTGATTAATTTATAAAACTATTACAATGAAAAAAATTACGTTTTTATTAGCTGCAATGTTATTTATAACAACAGTAGAAACAAATGCACAGGACGCTAGCAGGGAGTGTACAATTAAGTACAATTTATTCAAAGGAGATTTTCAATCTAAGAAATTTGACGATGCTTATAAAAATTGGATTTTTTTAATGGATAATTGTAAAGATTTATCTGTTAACATCTATAAGTTTGGTGCAACATTGTCTGAGGAAGTAAGGAAAGACCCCGTTTTGGCACAAAGAGTTTATGACCAAAGATTGCAATATTTTCCTACCAAAAATCCAGCTAAAGTTCATAGTGACTATGCAACCTATTTGTTTGAAAATAAATTAGCGTCAGATGACAAGGTTTTTAAAATTTTAGAAAAAGGCTATGCTATCGATCCTACTAAAATGGGAGTTAAGAATTTATATATTTATTTCCAAGGAGTAACCGACAGAAATAAAGATACAAATCCACAAAAAGTTTTCGATACCTATGATGATGTTTTAGAGAATGTAAATATTAAGTTAGCTCGTTACGCTAAAAAATTAATTAAATACAGCGATTCGACCAAAATATTAGATAAGAGAGACAAACAATTAAAAAGAGCTTACACGATTAATTCCAAAGCTTTAGGTACTGTAGAAGGAGGCCTAGATGCAATTATTTCTGAAATAGCTACTTGCGAGCGTTTAATACCTTTGTATGAAAGAGATTTTGAAGAAAATAAAAATGATGCAGTTTGGTTAAAAAGATCAGTTTCAAGAATGTTTAATAAAGGATGTCAACAAGAACCTTTGTTTGAGATACTGGTAAGAGCATTTGCAGAGGCTTCTCCTTCACCAGAAGCATATGCTTTCTTAGCGAATGTTTTAGAAAATAACGACGATTCTGCAGGTGCAGTTGCAATGAGACTAAAATCTTTTGAATTAGAAACAGATCCTTTAAAGAAAGCGAAGTACAAATTAAAGTTTGCACAAGCCGCAAAAGATAGAGGTCAATTAAGCAGAGCTCGAAGTTTAGCTAGAGAAGCTTTGAGATTTAACCCAAGGTCTGGTAGTGCGTATTTATTTATAGCTACTCTATACCAAGGAAGTGTAAATGATTGTGGAGATAATTTATTCGAAAAAAGAATGGTATATGTTGCCGCTTTAAACATGGCTAAAAGAGCAGCAGCTGTAGATCCTAGTATTTCTTCGAGAGCAAGAAAATACATTAATATATATGAGCAAAACGTACCAAGTAAAAAAGATATATTTAATGCAACAGCAGTTCCTGGAGCAAAATTCAAAATAAAATGTTGGATAGGAGAAACTGTAAGAATACCCAAAAAATAGTTTCTTGAAAAACTATACACAAATAGTAACAAAAAGCATTGTTGTAATTTATTTTACAGCAATGCTTTTTTCTTGCTCTAACAGTACAGAAGAAGTTCGTAATTTTTTAGAAGAAAAAAACTTACCTATTGGCAAGGCTAAAGAGGCGTACCATGTTTATAAAGACTCAGGGAAAATTACCTCTAAATTAATTACACCATTGTTGTTAGATTTTAGCAATCGAAAAAATCATCCCTATAATAAGTTCCCTAAAGGAATAAAAATTATAAATTTCGATAATAATGGGAAAGATTCAGTAACTATTATTGGTGATTTTGCAGTATCTTACACTAATACAGATGTATCAGAAATTAAAGGAAATGTTGTTGTTATAAATCACACAGATAAAGCTAGATTAGAGACAGAACAATTATTTTGGGATCAAAAAACGAAATACTTTGTATCGGAAAAAGCATTTGTAATGTATAAAGAAAACGATACAATAACAGGAATTGGTTTTGAGAGTAAAGAGGATTTAAGTAAGCATTTATCAAAAAAAACAACAGGAAAAATAGAAACAAAAGAATAGAATTATGAATAAACTTTGGAAATTTTTTCAGTATGGTTATTTAATGGTTGCATTTATTTGCATCGTGGAAGGTATTGTCCGTTGGAACTCTGAACGAAGCAGGTCTTATTTGTTCTTAGGTTTTGCAATTGTTATTGTCTTGGTTTTCTTCTTTAAAAGACACTTTAGAAGGAAAGTAGAAAAAAGAAATAACCAAAATCAATAGTTTATAAATTTCTGAATGGAAATTGAACTCATTATTATAGTAATATCAATTATACTTTCCGCATTTTTTTCAGGAATGGAAATTGCATTTGTTTCAGCAAATAAACTACACATCGAATTAGAAAAAAAGAGAGAAGGTTTTATTCCTTTGATTCTAAACAAAATAACTCAAAAATCCTCCAAATTTATAACCACAATGTTAGTGGGTAATAATATATCTTTGGTCATTTATAGTTATTATATGGGTAGATTTCTTCTGGGAATCTTGCATTTAGACGGCTTAAATGAGTTTTCGATACTTATAGTACAGACCATAATATCTACTATTATAATTCTGATTACAGCAGAGTTCTTGCCAAAAGCAATATTTAGAATTTACGCAAATGAAGTGTTAAAAATATTTGCGGTACCTGCATATGTCTTTTATGTATTATTCCATTTTTTATCAGATTTTATCACTGGAATTTCAGATTTCTTTCTACGTGTTTTCTTTAAAACAAACGCAGATGAGCAACAAGTAGAATTTAGTAAAGAAGAGTTAGGAAATTATATACTAGAACAGCTAGAAACTAGCAATGATGACGAAGAAATGGATTCTGAAATTCAGATTTTTCAAAATGCATTAGAATTTCATAACGTAAAGGCAAGAGAAGTTATGGTTCCTAGAACTGAAATTATTGCGGTAGAAATTCATGAAAAGGTAACTAATTTAGAAAGTATTTTTATAGAAACAGGTTTGTCTAAAGTATTGGTTTATAAGACATCTATGGATGATGTTATAGGCTATATAAATGCTTTCGAGCTTTTTAAAAAACCCAAAACTATCAAATCTATTTTGCTTTCGGTAGAAATTGTGCCAGAATCTATGATGATTAACAACATCCTAAATATCTTAATGAAGAAACGTAAAAGTGTTGCTGTTGTTGTAGATGAATATGGAGGAACCTCTGGAATGATTACTGTAGAGGATATTGTTGAAGAGCTATTTGGTGAAATCGAGGATGAGCACGATTCACAGGAGTTTTTAGAAGAAAAGTTAAATGAAACTACCTTTAACTTTTCAGCAAGGTTAGAAGTAGATTATTTAAACGAAGAGTATGATTTAAGTATCCCTAAGTCGGAAGCTTATGAAACTTTAGGTGGCTTTATTATCGAGCATACAGAAAATATACCAGAGGAGAATGAGGTGGTAGATATTGAAGGTTTTGAAATACGAATTTTGAATAGGAGCGGTGCAAAAATAGATGTTGTTTGTTTGAAAATTATTGGTCAAGAAGTCTAATTATAGACCCTTTTTTCTGTCTTTAGAAATTACCGACAATGTTCGTATTAATTAGTTTAAAAGTGGTTGCGATATTAAAACCCAAGTTGTATATTGCTCGCTGAAAATAAAATAAAACGTATGGCAATTTTATCAAAAATTAGAGAGCGCTCAATGTTCTTAATTATTATAATTGGTTTAGCACTTTTTGCTTTTGTATTAGATCCTTCTACTTTGGGAGATTTTTTTACATCAAGTAAAGTAAATGAAGTTGGTGAAGTAAATGGAGAAACAATTTCTACTCAAGAATTTGCCGAAGCTTTAGATCAATACAAGCAACAATCAGGTAATAGTGCTTCTGAAATGCAAGCAGCAAAAGCCGTTTGGGATAACATATTAAGAAAGAAAATCTACAAGAATCAATTAGTTGAAGCAGGTATTACTGTTGGAGAGCAAGATGTTTGGAATGAAATAATAAATGCGCCGTCTGTAAGTAATAATCCACAGTTTCAAAATGAAATTGGTCTGTTTGATGAGGGGAAATTCAAACAGTTTTTAGCAGATACTAAAGAGAATAACAAAGAAATGTGGTCTGCTTGGTCTAACTACATGAATCAAATTAAAAACAACGCGGAAACAAATACCTATAATAAGCTAGTTACTGCAGGTTTAGGAGCCTCTTTAAAAGAAGGTGAAACTGAGTACTTAATTCAAAACACTAAATTAAGCGGTAAGTTTGTATATGTGCCATATTCTAGTGTTGCAGATAGTCTAGTTCAAATTAAAAAATCTGAAATAGCCGCTTATATTAAAGATAACGAGAGCCAGTTTAAAGTAGAGGCTACAAGGAATATTTCTTACGTTAAGTTTGAAATAAAAGCGACTCCAGAAGATGAAGAAGCAATCAAGCAAAACGTAGCAAATTTAATTGAGGACTCTTTAGACAGGAATAATGATGCTCGAGTAGGCCTTAAAAATAGTACAAATTATAAAAACTTTTTAGCTGAAAATAGTTCTGATATTAGCTTAGACTTAGGTTATAAGTTTAATGCATCTGTGAACCAAATAGTTGCAAATGAAATCTTTTCAGGAAATAAAGGAGATGTTTTTGGACCTTATAAAGACCAAGGATTCTTTAAGATTTCTAAAATTACAGAGATTTCTAAAATGCCAGATTCTGTAAAAGCGAGTCATATTTTAATACCTTATGTTGGTTCTCAAAGTGCTATAGCAGATGTAACAAGAACAAAGCAACAAGCAGAAAAATTAGCAGATAGTATACTTACAGTCGTTAAAAGAGGAGCATATAAATTTTCTAATTTAGCAAAAGAATTTTCTTCAGACAAAGGTTCTGGTGCAAAAGGTGGAGACTTAGATTGGTTTAACTACAATAGAATGACGCCAGCTTTTAGAGATTATGCTTTTGCAAATGAAAAAGGTTCTATAGGTGTTGTAGAAACTCCTTTTGGTTATCATATTATTAAGGTTGATGAAACTAAAAACCAGCAATTAGTTTTAAAATTAGCAACTTTTGCAAGAGAAATTGTTCCTTCTGAAGCGACAGAAAATAATTTCTTTTTGAAAGCAGAGCAATTTGCTTTGGCAATTTCTAAAACAACGGATTATAGTACTTTAGCAAAAGAAAATAATTATAATCTTAGACAAGCGGTTGGATTAAAAGTTTTAGATGAAAACGTTCCTGGTTTAGGAAATGAAAGACAAATTGTTTCTTGGGCTTTTAAAGGAGATTCAGATGAAGGAAGCTTTAATCGTTTTGATTTAGAAGGAAGTTATGTTGTAGCTGTTGTAACGGAAAAATCTAAAAAAGGGTTAATGTCTGTTGAAAAAGCTATTAACTCTGTAAGACCAATTCTACTAAATGAAAAGAAGGCGGTTTTAATTACTAATAAGCTACAAGGAAATTCTTTACAAGAAATTGCAAAAGCAAACAATACAGCAGTAAGAACTGCAAATAATGTAAACTTAAAAAGCTCTTCTTTATCTGGTGTAGGCTCAGAGCCTAAAGTTTCGGGAGCCATGTATAGCGCAGAATTAGATAAAGTATACAATAGTATAGTAGGTAATAGAGGAGTGTTTTCTTTTGTATTAAATAAAAGAGAGTTACCAACTGCATTACCAAATTATGAAGCAAATAGAAATAAGATTGCGCAATCAAGAAAAAGAATGACTTTCAAGATTTATGAAGCAATTAA
>ENA-ORXF01002575-ORXF01002575.1-marine-metagenome-genome-assembly--contig:-NODE-2575-length-10700-cov-5.858232_pt1 | contig 10700 bp, 10 predicted proteins | sample MGYA00237864_ERZ511476 | MGnify/ENA primary metagenome ERZ511476 (study PRJEB26306, sample SAMN06343908) | marine metagenome | isolation source: coastal waters | place: Atlantic Ocean: West Antarctic... | reverse complement strand
CTGTCAACCCAAGAGCCTCCAAAGGAACCTGAAAAAGTCGAGGAGCCACGGGTGATACCCAGGGAAAAGCCTCCCCGACCTGTCGAGCCGCTGATCCGGTATGTCTTGCCGGGGTTCAAGATGCCAGCAGGGACATAAGAGAGAAGCCCCAGCAGGCTGGGAGGCGCCGCCGGGGCTTCTACGTCGGGGGGTCCGGTGGGGAGGACGGCCCGACACCCCAGGAGGTTCAAGTCTCAGGGGTCCGGCAAGAGTAGCACAAAAAAAGACGGGCTCTCGGGAGAGGCCCGTCTTTCTTCACATCGGGAGATGTTGAACCTTGGAGGGTGGCTCGTGGGCACCCTACCACACGCTTCGATCTATTCGCCAGCCCCACGATAAAAAAGTTCTGCGTGCTCCTCGCAATATGCTCCTCGGGTGGAGAGCAAGCCGCAGCCTACCTTCTCGCACGTCTTCGACCGGGGGATACCCAAGCCGAAGTGGCTCGCCGTCATTTTTGCTCCGAAGCCCTCGTGCTTTTCGCTGGAGCCGCCACGACTTCTCGCTTGGCTCGCGCCGGGGTGAAGCTTTGCCATGTTAGGTCAGTCTCCTTATTAGGTACTCGGTCTTGCCGGTATAGCTACCATCCTCCGAGACATTCTTGCGCTGCGCGAACTCGAACATCGGCTTCCCGGCCTTGGGGCCTGTCGTTTGCAGCATTTTTTCCTGGGACCACGCAAGCCGTCTCGCGGCACTCGCGATCTGAGCCTTGGTCAATATGTGTTGGAGATTGTCGCGTTGGGTTGCCCGCGACAGGGGCCTTCCAAGAGAATCTCCAAGAAGCGTCTCAGTTCTGTCTGCAAAATAGTAGGCGACCCACACTGGCGCCGAGGCAATTTCGTTTTCTATTCTCAGGATGTCAGGGTCGCCGTCCACGGTCATGGCTCCAACAACGTGTTTATGGTCCGGTGGCACGCACCACAGCGCACCGAGGAGGGATCAGAATCATAGATGCGTCCACGGGTCAGGCCGCCGCAAAAGTCGCACTCCATATATGTCTGGCGAAATCTCTTATAGGGGCCCTCGGGGTTTTTTTCCCTCAAGTCGTTCCAAGGGTTCTTAGCGGGAGGCACTTTTGGTTGTCTTTGGATCAGAGACCTCAGACATCTTTTCAAGCATGTGCGTGAATTGTCCGCTAATCGTGCGGTGTTCAGACCGCGCCAACGCCTTCAACTTATTGTAGGAAGGCACGGTTATGACAACGCTCTTCCACTTTTCGGGGTTCATAATTGCAGTCTCCTCGTGGTGGACATTACAGGACTCGTCCCTAGTGGTCAATATCAAGTGTCGCGAGGTTCCCCCAGTTACCACCCATAGATATATCGCTGGGAGATGGCACCTCTAGCTTTACCGCGTCCTCCATAATCGTGCAGAGGTCGCGGGCTTCCTTCTCGCTGGCAACAGAGAACGCAAGCTCGTCGTGGATTTGCAGTAGGGGTATCTTGCCCGTCTCCTCGTGGATCTTAGCCATCGCCTCCTTGGTCTGGTCCGCTGCGCTGGACTGGATCAGTCTGTTGAGCGCCTTGTATGTGTAGGCGCGTTTGATGTTGTCGCCGTATTCGATGTTGGCCTCCTCTTTGGGTAGGGCCCTGGCCGACACGAACATGTTGGGCTCCCACAGGTCGAACCGGCACTTGCGGCCGAGCAAGGAGCGGACGGCGCCACCCTTGTCCCGGTGTGACACCTTGCGCTGTACGGCGTCCATCAACTCCTTAACGAACGGGACCTCCTCGTGGTACACGCGCATAAGACGCTTGGCCTCTTGTGGCGTCACGTCCAGTTGCTCCGCGAGCCGTGTTTGCCCCATGCCGTACATGATGCCGAGGTTGATGGTCTTCGCTTGCTTGCGTGGGATGCCCGCAATGTCCGCGACCTTCTGGTGGAAGTCGGTCTTGGGGTCTGTGTTGTAGGCGTGAACGAAGGCGTCGGCACCCGTCAGGCCATTGTGCGTGAGGCTTGCGAAGTGGACCATGATGCGTGGTTCTTGCTGATCGAAATCCATAGACGCCCACTGCTCGCCTTCCTCCGGCAGGAACAGGCCGCGTATCTTTGCCGCCATCTCTGGGTTCCGGGCAGGGATTTGTTGGAGGTTGGGGTTGGAGCATGAGATGCGTCCCGTGACTGTCCCCCCTCCCTCCGAGCGCAGTTGGTTGATGTGGCCGTGGATGCGGCCGTCCTCGGCGTAGCGGAAGATGCTCGACAGGAACGTATTGCCCAGCTTCGAGTATTCCCGCGCCATCGATATCTGTTGCGCGATGGGGTGCTCGTGTTGCGCCAGGAAGTTCTTCGTGAAGCTTGGAAGCCCCGTCGGGGTCCGGCCATAGGTTATGTCCAGATGGTCGAACACCTTGGCGATAGACGCGGCGGCCCAAAGCTCGACCCCAAGTCCGGTCTGCTTCTTGACGTCGGCCAGGATGTCGTTGACGACAGAAAGGGTTTCCTGCTTTAGCCGCTCGGCGGCGTCTAAGTCTACTCGGACGCCCCGCCACGTCATGTCGATGCAGACGGGGAGGACGCGCGTCTCCAGGTCAAAGATTTGCCAGAGGTCTTGCTTGGTGAGTTCCATCTTGAAGATGCGCCACAGTTCCAGCGTCAGGCGGGCGTCAGCCTCGGCGTACTCCCCCACAAAACAGGCGGGCAGTTTGTATAGCTCGGCCTTGGGGTCCACGCCGAAGTTCTGGGCGGCATCCCGGAGGGCGGCCTCTGACTTCATGTTCCCGGTGTAGTCGTAGCTGACTGCGTTGAGGGAAAAGCTGAACCGGTTCTCGTTAAGCAGGGGCGCTGCGAGCATGGCATCGATCAGTCGGCCGCTCAGGTCTATGCCCAGCCGCTTGAGCCAACCCACGTCGTAGGCCGCGTTGTAGAAGATCTTGTCAGAGGGGTGGCTCGCTATTTCCTTCTCGAACCAACGCATGACGATGCGCCGGTCGAGGTTTCCCCCGCCCTCGTGGGCAATGGGCAGGTAGGCGTTAAACCCGTCGTACGCGACGGCGATGCCGACGACGTCCCCATGTCCCGTGGCCCACCCAGGGCCGTGGGTCCTGAGGCGTGGGTCTTTAGTCTCTAAGTCAATCGCGATTTCTGTTATGTCGCTGGGCGTGGGGGGGAGGCTCTCAACGGGAACCCACTCGGTCTGCACTCCCCAGACGGGCTTTTTAAGATTCTTCTTCATCACGTTTTCCCGCCTCGTTGCAACGACGCTTCTCGTTCTCGTAGTACGCGCACTCGAAGGCCACTCCGGCGTATCCGGCACCGTCCACGTAGTCGTCCGCGTTAAAGTTCCCCTGCTTGCGTCGGGCGATCTTCAGCAGTTCCATTAGATTTGCGGCGTCTTCTGGAGTTAGGGTCACGCCGTCTTTAAGCGAGTCGTGAAGGTAGCCACTCCACAGGTGCGCGATGTTTGCGTGGTTTTCTACCGCAGGACCGTGGGCGTCGGCTCTGTCTCCCGCGACGTATTCCGAAGCCTTGGCTAGTACTCCGCGTGCCGTAGTTATCCTTAGCGTCATAGTGCCCATCCTCTCTGTGAATCTTCTGGGAGCTTTAGGACAAGGTTTGACTTGGCCCTTGTTAGTCCGACGTACAGAAGCCGGTGCGCGTCGTCTGGGTTCTTCTCCAGTTTCTGAATAGCCTTGCCAGAAAGGTCAAGGTACAGGAGGACGTTGTCGGCCTCCCCGCCCTTGGCGCCGTGGATGGTGGAGAGTTTGATCTTTGGCTTCTCGAAGATGTTCACGCCACGGTTCAAGAGAGATGTGGCGTAGGCCCGGTCCTCGTCGGCTATCCTGTCCAGAGCTTCGTCCCACGGCCCGTCCGGAGTTTCCAGTCCAAAGTGTTTCCTGAGCACCTCCAGACTTAGAAGGTCTTTCTCGTCGGCTCCCCCCAGCATTTTCTTGGCGCCCCGCTTCAGACGACCGGACCCGCTGGATATAAAGTTGTACAGGTTGATGGCGTCCTTGAGCGAGACCTCGTGGCCCGCCCCCTCCTGCAAGTAGTCCCACGATCCAATGGCGTTCTTGACGTTTTTGTCCAAGGACGGCGAGCCCTTCCGCTCGAAGTACTGGCCGTTAGACGTCATCCGATTCGAGATGTCGTCCAGCATGTAGTTTGCTTGCGCCAGCACCAGCCAGTTCTCGTCTCCGAACATGCTGGGGTCCACGTCGTAAACCCGCTCAACGGTGCCCTCTTCCTTCCGGGGGCGCCACTGCTTCTGCTGGCGTTTTTTGATGCGCTGAACCACGGAGTTAGCCACCGCGTGTATGCTCCGAGGCACCCGGTAGGACTGCGACAGTACCTCTGAGCTACCCTCCAGGGTTACGAAGTGGTCTATGTCTGCTCCCGCCCACCGGTAAATTCCTTGGTCGTCGTCCCCCGCAACGAACATCCGCTCGCTGCGCTCACTGAGGTGGCGCGCCACCTTCCACTGTAGGGGCGTCAGGTCCTGCGCCTCGTCGAGGAACACCACCTTCAAAGACGGAATGCTGGCCGGTCTTTCTGCGAGCTTCACCATCATATCGGTGAAGTCCAGGAGGCCGTTCGCTACCTTGAACCGTTCGTACTCGCTGTAGATGTGCTCGAACTCATAGAACGGAATGCCCAACTCCAACTCGTTGTAGGCGTGCTCTATCCCGCCCATGGAGTTCCGGGCAAGGTCGAAACCCTGCATGATTGGATTGTTGGACTTTACGGCGGCAAAGCCGTCGTCGGAAACCCTCTGAGACCCGAGGCTCGTAAGGTCAAGGCCAATCTCCTTGGAGAAATCCTTGAGGCCTTTGTCCCCGAGTACTTCAGCACTGGACAAGCCCAACGACTGAAAAGCCAAACTGTGCAACGTCCGGAAATAGGTGAAGTCTTTTTCCGGATCCAACCCGAACCGGGAGGTAGCCCTGTCGCGGGCCTCGTGGGCAGCCTTGCGGGAAAAGGCGAAGTAGCCGATCTCATTGGGCGAGACCCCGTTGGACAGCAACCCGTCAACTTGATTTAGAAGTGTGGTTGTCTTCCCGGTGCCGGGAGGGCCGAAATACCTAAACATTTGTTAGACCAATCAAAACGGAACGTCCTCCTCGTCGGCAAACTTCGTTGCGAAGTCCACTGACACTTTTTCAAAGGCTGGTATTGACCAGCACCGGATCGTGCGACCCTTTATTCGGAACTGCTCGGAGGCCCCACCCATGTCCCGGATGCGTTGCGCGACCTTGTTTGATTTGTACTCGAAGAACTTGTGGCGCTTCAGGTACGACTCGAAGTCCTTGAGCCGGAAGTATGTCCGCTTCGTTTTCTCGTCAGTCCACGGACGACGCAGCAAGATCTCTTCCTTGTCCTGGGCGGACTGCATGTGCGTGGAGAACTCCTCCAGCAGATCGTTGAACTGACCCCGGAGACTGGTGTCGTCGGACGTCGAGATGACCGCGCCCTCGGTGCTTATCATCTGGCTTAGGAGGCCGTTCATCAGAGCTTCCCAAGCTGCGCGCGCCACGGTCCGGGGCATGAAGTTGATCTGCTCCATGCAAAGGATCTGGAACCGCGCCTGTTTTTGTAGGCCCTCGGTGTCTAGCTCTACCGGGCTCCCGTTGACGTCTAGGAACCAAAGGGGAGGCTCGTTGCCGTACTTCCTGAGGTTAGCGACGGTCGGCGTATTCGCGCCGCCACCCACGCCGTGCTTCCGGCTGCGGCACAGGTCCTTGTTGCAGAAGCTGCATATGGGCTGGTCGGCGCACTTGTACTGGTAGTCCTTCTTGCCGATCTGGTCCGCGACGACGTTGACCTCCTTCAGGTCAAGGGGCGGGCTCATAATCGTTTGGTTGTAGTCCAGTATTCTGGTTTCCCAGTCGTCTGGGTACGCCTTGCGGAGATACACGCCAAGGTTGAACAAGCCGTTGTTGCGAGTTCCCTCTGGGAAGCCCTGCCGGAGTAGTGCTTGCAAGCACGGCGGGCCGTCCTTGAGCCTATCGTCAACGGCGGGGGCCTCTTGCGTGAGTAGGGTGTCTAGGTCGGCGACGTCGATAGCCGATTCCTCGGCATACTTTAGAAACTCTTCAAGCGTGGCCGCGCTTCCGTCGCTCTTGAGCGCGTAGCGCAGTCCCCCCTCTTGGTCAAAGTACGGGAGGTTCAGAAAATTGCCGTTATCTCCCCGTTCTACAACGAGTTTTATCTGCTTTGGAAATATCTCACATCCACCATAGCCAAGTTCTGCGGCTATCTCCTTCAGCTTCAACTGTAATGCCTCGGCCTCCACGAAGTCCTTTAGGAACAGGAAGACGTGCGCGCCAGCGGACTTGCTGCGGCACACCACCAGAGGCAACTCCAGCTTCTCCACTCTCCTTATCAACGCGACATGGTCGAGTGGGTACTGGTCAATGTCTATGGCCCCCCACACGCATAAGTTGTCCTCGTTGATCGGCACGACGCCAATGCTCTGCTTCCCCGCGAGGTGCGCGTCAAAGGTTGCCGTGGTCCGTGGTTCCTTGACAAATAAATATTGCCCCTTTTGCTTCTGCGTCCGGGCGTCCTTGTCTCCAATCTGCAAAGAGCCGTAGGCCCTTTCGAGGCCTCGGAAAAGCGTGGCGAACCGTTCTGTGTTGGATTTTTCCATAAAAAAGAGGGGGGGATAATCCCCCCCTCAAATCCTAGAAGGGCACGTCGTCTGAAGACGAGGACGAAGAACCGGGTTCCTCGTTGACGTGTTGCACCTTCACTTGGCCCGCCCTAATAGACTCGGCGAACAGTTTTGCCTCTGCGTAGAGGGCCGGGTCAGTTAGCGGCTCCCCCTTGGAGATCTGCCAGCCGTGCCATGAGCCGTTCTTGTTTTCCTCCGAGGCGGTCTCAAGTTTCCACTCGTGGCTAAACCGTGGCGGCGTAAACAGGTTGCCGTTCCGGTCCTTCATTTTGCTAGCCCGCATGGCGGAGTTCCATTGCTTGGACTTCTTGAACTGCGTTGATTTCATAGGGAGGAGGGCCTGCTGTGTAATGCCATCCCCGTCCACGACAAGAACATAGTGCTGTGCCGTGCGCTCTAGGTAGCGGCCGTTTCCGTCCACCACGTAGTCTTTGTTGTCGTCTCCACGCTCAGTCTTTGGCGTTTCCTCACCCGCACCGTAAATACGGTGTGGCGCTCCCGTGCCGGTGCCGCGTGGCTCCCACTCGATGTGCTGTAGGGTGTAGGCGCAGTTGACGACGGTAATGCCTTCGCCTCCCTTTACGACTTCCTTAGTGACGGTGTTGTAGATGTCACCGGCTTTGGCGCCGTCTAGGTCGTCCAATTCGTCGGACATCTTCTGCAAGACCTTGAGAAAGGGGATCGCAAGATCGTCGGTTCCGAGGTCGGTAACGCCGACCCCCGCGTCCGCCGCGAACATATCCTCGTCCATGAGGGCGAGTTCCGTGGCGTCCTTCTTAGCTACGCTTGTCTTAGCCATGCTTATTTGCTCCTCTTGATTGTTGCTTTTTGCGATATGTAGGCCCCAAATAAATCAAGCGGGATGGGGTCGCCCGCCTCTACCCGTTCGCGCAGCCACGCCTTCAAGGTCATTGGCTCGACCTTCTCAAGCTGACTGGGAATAAGTCCCAGCGTGTGGACAGTGCCAACGAACTCTTTCGCGACGTCGTCTTCGCCACGGCCAAAGGTCACCGTGACGTTGTTCTTGACGAGATCGCCAAACTCATGGTCGCGGAGCCACTGGAACGCCTCTTCCCGGCGGTTTACCGGGATGGATGCAGCATAAATCGGCTTCACCGAAATCTCTGATCCATCTGTCAGCGTGAACTTTTGGAGCCCCATCTGTTCGAGGGCCTCCGGCAACTTCTCATCTAAGATGGCGTGAAGAGCCTTCTTCTGATCCTTGAGTAGCTGCTCTTGGGTCGCCACACTTTCTTCAAGCCTTGCGGCTTCGTGTGCCAACCGGGATATGGTTGATAGACCGCCATCGTCTAGCGTGTCTATCTTGTCCGGGGCGTCTCCGGAGTCGGATGCCATTTCTGAAATTAGATCACTCACTCGCTTCTCCTGGTTCATTCATCGGCGGTTGACTTAACCGTCAGGAGACGTTATATGGGGAGATATCAGGGAATGCAAGAGAAATCTTCGTGAAAGACTTCGTCTACAAAACCGAGCCCTACGACCACCAGCGCAAGGCGTTCGAGGCTAGCGTCGGCATCAACTCTTATGCGTTGTTGATGGACATGGGGACGGGCAAAACGAAGGTGGCCCTGGATACGATAGCGAGTTGCTTCGAGAGCAAGCAGATCAACTTCGCCCTCATCGTAGCGCCCAAGGGTGTCATTGCAAACTGGGTGGGGGAAATTTCTACTCACCTCCCGGACCGCGTAGAGAGAGAAGTCGTGCTGTGGAAGCCAAACCTGACTAAGGAGCGGCGCAAAGGGCTCAACGATCTATACACGGAAACCGGGAAGCTGAAGCTGCTGCTGATGAACATCGAGGCCTTCTCGTCCAAGAAGGGCGTAGCGGTAGCCGAGTTGTTTGTGAAGAAGTTCCGGGTCCTGATGGCCGTGGACGAGTCAACCACCATCAAGAACCGCCAAGCCAAACGCACGAAGGCTGTGTGCAGCGTGGGCCGTGATGCGGTAATGCGGCGCATTCTTACGGGGTCTCCCGTCACGAAGAGCCCCATGGACCTGTACAGCCAAATGGATTTCCTGGACCCCGGCATCTTGGGCTTCAAAAGTTATTACGCCTTCCAGGGGCGTTACGCTGTAGTCCGACGGCGCAGCATGGGCGCGCACTCCTTCAACCAGATCCTCGGCTTCCAACGTCTGGACGAGCTTTCGGAGAAGCTGGACAGTTCCTCCTTCCGCGTCCGCAAAGAAGACTGCCTCGACCTTCCCGACAAGGTCTACATGAAGCGCGCGGTCGAACTGACGCCAGAGCAGTCGGACGCCTACGTGCAAATGAAGAACCTCGCACTGGCTCGTCTGGACAGCGGAGACCTCTCCACCACCCAGAACGTGCTGACGCAGATCATGCGACTACAGCAGATATGCCTGGGCAGCCTGACCGACGACGACGGGGAGGTTCACCCTCTGAAGTCTAACCGGCTCACGGAACTGCTAGACATTTGCGACGAGATACAGGGTAAGGCGATCATATGGGCGACCTGGACGCGGGATATCGTCTCGATTGCCGAGGCCCTGCGCGACCGCTTTAGCGTACAAGCGGTCGCAACGCTCCACGGTGGAACACCTGACTCTGATCGGCAACAGATTGTGGAAACATTCCAGGATCGTCAGTCGGAGTTGCGTTTCATCGTGGGGCACCCCAAAACCGGGGGCTACGGCCTCACGCTGACGGCCGCGAGCACCGTGGTCTACTACAGCAACAGCTATGACTTGGAGCTTCGGCTACAGTCGGAGGACCGCGCCCACCGCATCGGGCAGGAGAACAAGGTCACCTACATCGACCTCATCTCCCCCAAGACCATCGACGAGAAGATCGTCAACGCCCTCCGAGACAAGATCAAAATTGCTGACCTCGTCCTGGGAGAAGACGCGAGGTCGTGGTTGGAGTAGGGCTAACCCTACCCGACCATCTGCCTCGGCTTGGGCTTCACCGCCATAATTCCAGTTATGTGGCCGCCCCGTGCTGCGAACACTGGGTCGTTCATACCGAAGATAGACCGCCCCTGTTCAGCCACTTGCGGAGACCCTGGCCCTTGGGCCGCGAGCGCCGCTTGCTGAACCGGTGCCCCACCCGTACCGCTCACCTGATTGAGCGCCGAGCCGGGAACGATGAAGGGCGGCGCTTGTGTGTTGACCGGCGCCAAGCGGCGCTGCACAGGCGGAGGATCGTCATCAAGTTCTTCTTCGGCGCGTTTGGTTATAGCCAATCTGGATGCGGGCCTTCCGGAGACATCAACCACATCTATAGCCGCCCGGCGCAGCGCGTTGGCAAGCCCGCTCCGTTGGTCTGAGGCTCTTAGGACAAGCGCGGCACCTTTGTCGGGGTTCAAAGCGGCGTCAATTAGAATATCTTTAATCTTTGATCCCGTAACTCTCAGTCCCAAGGTCTTCCCGACTTTTGAACCGGCTGCCCCCGCCCACAGTGCATTTACAGTCCTTGTTGAATCCGCGGCCCCAAGGGCTGCAACTCTGCCAAGGAAACCCCACCCGCTAAGGTTGACGGCCTCTGCCGGGTTTACCCCACCCGCCAACTTGCCACCTTGCGTGAAGTTGGAGGTCTCAAAGGCCACCTTCGCCATGTTGTCAAGGTTACCAAGAAGATCACCATTGTCCGGGAAGGCTTCTAGTAAGATAGTTCTGACGCGGGGATCCCCGATCAATTCTCGAAATTTAACGGGGTCAAACGCCTGAAATGAAGAGTCTCCGGTTTCTTTTATAAGAAGGTCACTGCGGCTAAGAGACCGCTCGAAAAGCTGTCCCAGGACAGAAGCCTGAAACCCTTTTTCTGCTTGCTTGTTCCCACGCACGATAGACATGAACTCCTGCATGTCCTGCTTGGGTCGGCTGTTCCCACTGCCCAAAACTCTGTCGAACAGGCTTCCTACTGCCCGACCAGGGTCGGAATTAAGGACTTCGGAGAATGCGTTTTTCTCTGAAATCCTTTTTCTACGTTGGCCGATGTAGTCTAAGTAATCATCTATTTTAAGACCCTCTAAGTCCAACGAACCGCTTTCCACGAGTTCCGTAAGCTGCCGTTT
>ENA-ORXF01002572-ORXF01002572.1-marine-metagenome-genome-assembly--contig:-NODE-2572-length-10706-cov-4.711356_pt1 | contig 10706 bp, 11 predicted proteins | sample MGYA00237864_ERZ511476 | MGnify/ENA primary metagenome ERZ511476 (study PRJEB26306, sample SAMN06343908) | marine metagenome | isolation source: coastal waters | place: Atlantic Ocean: West Antarctic... | reverse complement strand
TGTGGGTAGTGACGGCGAAGCCGTGGAAAAAACGAGTGTTTTTGCGTTTTAAGGAGTACTAAAAAGCTTTTAAAAACGTTTTTAAAAGGTAAAATATAGACAAAACATACTACCGGTGGTAGTCTAGGAAAAAGTAGAATAATTTGATGTTGTTTTAAACAAACAAACAAACAAACAAACTAACAAACAAAATTAATGGATATTAATAGTATAGCTAAAGAAGTTTTTGAAATTGAAGCGAAAGAAATCTCTAATTTGTCAAGTTTATTAACTTCAGATTTCGAAAGTTCAGTAAATATAATAATTGAAAGTAAAGGTAAGTTCATTATTTCCGGTATGGGTAAGTCAGGTATTGTTGGTAAAAAAATAGCGGCGACTTTAGCGAGTACAGGTACACCTAGTTTTTTCTTGCACCCAGGAGAGGCTTATCATGGTGATTTAGGTATGATTGAAAAAGAAGATGTTGTCTTATTAATTTCTAATTCTGGAGAAACAGATGAAGTGTTAAAATTAATTCCTTTTTTGAAAAGTCAAAACAATAATACAATTTCGATGACTGGAAACCCGAATTCTACTTTGGCTAAAAATACTCATTGTCATTTAAATGTTTCTGTCCAAATAGAAGCTTGTCCTCTTCAATTAGCACCAACTTCATCTACTACAGCAACTATGGTTATGGGAGACGCTTTAGCAGTTGCTTTAATGAAAGTTAGAGGATTTAAAGATGTGAATTTTGCAAAATTTCATCCAGGAGGAAGTCTAGGTAGAAGATTATTACAAACAGTAGAAAATGTAATGAAGAAAGACAATTTACCTATTGTTTTACCATCTTCTTCTATAAAAGAAATTATACATGTAATTACTGATGGTAAATGTGGTTTAGTTGCAGTAGAAGATCAAAATAAAAAAATAATAGGTGTTATCTCTGACGGGGATATTAGAAGAGCAATGGAAACAAACCAAGCAGGTTTTTTTAATCTTATTGCAGTAAATTTAATGTCTAATAATCCTAAAACAGCAGCATTAGACACTAGTTTAGTTAATGCAAATAAAGTAATGAATCAAGAAAAAATTAGTTCCCTTTTAGTTGTTGACCATGACCAGATTTTAATTGGGATTGTTCAATTATTCGATTTAGGTATTTAAACTGTTATGAAAAGAGTTATCGTCATCCCAGCAAGATTAAATTCTAGTAGATTGCCAAATAAAGTACTTTTAGATTTAAAAGGAAAAACAGTTTTGCAAAGAGTTTTCGAACAGTGTTTGAAAGTTATAAATGTAAAAATTTATATTGCAACAGACAGCGAATTAATTAGAGAGAAAAGCTTAGCATTTACTCAAAACGTTATCATGACGAAATCTACACATGAATCAGGTACAGAAAGAGTTGTAGAAGCTTTATCAAATATAGATTGCAATATTGTGGTGAATGTGCAAGGAGATGAACCATTTATAAATCCAATACTAATTGAAAACTTATTTGATTCTTTAGAAAATGAAACTGTTTTGATGGCTAGTGTTATGGAAAGAATTACAGAAAAAGAAGAGTTAATAAATTCAAATTCTGTAAAAGTTATTACAGATGACAACCAAGATGCACTTTATTTTTCGAGATCAGTTATACCTTTTATTAGAGACGGTATAGAAACTATTTTAGATAAAAACGGAAAAATTTCTAGTGATTATAATTTTTATAGACATGTTGGTATTTATGGCTACAAAAAATCATTTTTAACAGGGTATTCAAAAATGAATGAAAGTGCTCTTGAAAAATTAGAGAAATTAGAACAGTTACGTGTTCTAGAAAATGGGGTAAAAATTAAAATGATAAAAACAAACTATAAATCTTTAGGTATAGATACAATTGAGGACTATAATAAAGCGCTAAACTCAATAAATGATGGTTTTTAATAATACGGAAACAAAAGAAAAAGCGCTAAAAATTAAAGCCTTTTTATTAGATGTAGATGGCGTATTAACAGATGGTAGTATTATTTATGATAATAATCAATTAGAATATAAAAAATTTAATGTCAAAGACGGTCAAATTGTTTCTCATTTAAGAAAAATAGGTTTTGTAATTGGTGTAATTACAGGTAGAAACTCTAAAGTGGTTAAAGATAGATGCGAAGAATTAAAATTTGATTTTCATAGGCATGGTATTAAAAATAAACAGATTGAATATAGCGTATTCAAAGAAATTTATAACATTGAAGATGAGAATATTGTTTATATAGGAGATGATATTATAGATTTAACCATTTTAACAAAATGTGGTCTAAGCGCTACCCCTAATGATGCAAGATATTATATAAAAGAAAATGTGGACATAGTAACAGCATCAAAAGGTGGAGAAGGAGTTTTTAGAGATATAGCTGATTATGTTTTAGAATCTCAAAACCTTCTAGGTGAAATTATTGAAGAATCAAAAAAATAAAAAAAAATATTTAATTAGAAAAAATATTTAATTAGAAAAAGATAATATTATGAATACTATTTTAAAAGGAATACCCAATATTAAAAATTTAGACGCAGACAATTTCTTTTTGCTTGCAGGGCCTTGTGCTATAGAAGGGGAAGAAATGGCATTACGTATTGCTGAAAAAGTGGTATCAATATCAGATAAATTAAAAATACCATATATATTTAAAGGGAGTTTTAAAAAAGCAAATAGAAGCAGAATTGATAGTTTTACAGGAATAGGAGATGAAAAAGCGTTGAAAATTTTACGCAAAGTTTCTGAGACCTTTAATATACCAACCGTAACAGATATTCATGATGTTTCTGATGCTGAAAGAGCTGCGCAATATGTAGATGTTTTACAAATCCCGGCTTTTTTAGTACGCCAAACAGATTTATTAGTTGCAGCGGCAAAAACAGGTAAAGTTGTTAATTTGAAAAAAGGACAATTTATGAGTCCAGGAGCAATGAAGCATGCGGTACAAAAAATAAAAGATGCGGGTTCTGATAGAGCGTGGATAACAGATAGAGGAACTATGTTTGGGTATCAAGATATGATTGTTGATTTTAGAGGGATACCTGAAATGAGAGCATTCGCCCCAACAATTTTAGATGTTACACATTCTTTACAACAACCAAATCAAACTGCTGGAGTAACAGGAGGAAGACCAGAAATGATTGAAACGATTGCGAGAGCAGGAATCGTAAATAATGTAGATGGTTTATTTATTGAAACTCATTTTGACCCTTCTAATGCAAAGTCTGATGGAGCTAATATGTTACATTTAGATAATCTAGAAAATCTTCTATCGAACTTAGTTGCTATTAGAAAAACTATAAATTCATTATAGTCATACCTATCTTTGAATATATTTTATGTAATAATAATAATAATAATAATAATAATAATTAAATAAATAAATAAACTATGGCATTTGAATTCAATTATACTAAACCAAAAGTTATTGCTGAGATTGGTTGTAACCATATGGGCCAAATGAGTATTGCAAAAGAATTAATTGATTTAGCAAAACAAGCAGGAGCTGGTTATGTTAAATTTCAAAAAAGAAACAATAAGGAACTCTTAACAGAAGAACAATACGAAGCTCCTCACCCTAATCCTCACAATTCATATGGTGATACTTATGGAGCTCATAGGGAATATTTAGAATTTAGCGTTTCTCAAAATAAAGAACTTAAGGATTATTGCGATTCTATAGGTATCATATTCAGTACCTCTGTTTGGGATGTAACAAGTGCAAAGGAGATGATAACTTTTAACCCAGGATTTCTAAAAGTACCTTCTGCGTGTAATAATAATTTTGCGATGTTAAAGGTATTAAGAGATGAATTTAAGGGGCAAGTGCAATTGTCAATAGGTATGACAAAGAAAGAGGAGGTTGAAGAGATCGTTAAGTTTTTTGAATCAACCAATCAAGCAAAATCGAGATTATTACTTTATTCTTGTACATCTGGTTATCCAGTTCCTGCAAAGGATGTAGCTTTATTAGAAATAAATTGGTTATATGAAAATTATGGAAGTAGAGTGAATGAGATTGGTTTTTCAGGACATCATTTAGGGATAGCATTAGATGTTGCAGCTTATACTTTGGGAGCTAGATGGATAGAAAGACATTTTACTAAAGATAGAACATGGAAGGGAACTGACCACGCTGCTTCATTAGAACCGAATGGTTTAAGTAAATTAACAAGAGATCTTAATGCTGTATATGAAGCATTGAATTTTAAGTCTCATGAAATACTTCCAATAGAATCTGTCCAAAGAGAAAAATTAAAAAACAGAAAATAATGAATATTGCCTTTATACCTGCCAGGTGCGGTAGTAAATCAATAAAGTTCAAGAACATAAAGCTTTTTTGTAATAAACCTTTAATTTATTGGAATATTAAAGCGTTGAATGAATCATCTTTAATAGATGAAATAGTGGTAGCTACTGATTGTGAAGAAATAAAAAAAATAGTAGAGCTCTTTTCTTTAGCAAAAGTAAGAGTATACCAAAGAGATGAATTAAATTCTCAAGATGATTCTTCAACAGAAGATGTAATGTTAGAGTTTTTGAATAAAGAAAACTATGATGATAATGATAATTTTTTATTAGTTCAAGCTACTTCACCTTTAACTGAAACTAAGGATTTTGAAGAGGCATTGATTAAAATTAAAAAAGAAAAATCTGATTCATTATTATCATGTGTTAGGATTAAAAGGTTTTTATGGAATGATGATAAAGAGCCTATTAATTATGAATTTAAAAAAAGACCAAGAAGACAAGATTTTAAAGGGATATTGATTGAAAATGGCGCCTTTTACATTAATTCAGTTTCGAACATCATTAAATTTAAAAACAGATTATCAGGAAAGATTTCCATTTATGAAATGGAGGAATATAAATATATCGAAATAGATGAAGAAGATGATTGGATTATTGCAGAAAGTTTAATGAAAAAGTATAGAATACCAGACAATAAGAGAAATAATATTAAATTATTTTTATCTGATGTAGATGGTACTTTAACTGATGCAGGTATGTATTATTCTGAAAAAGGAGACGAATTGAAGAAATTTAACACTCATGATGGTAAAGGGTTTGAATTATTAAAAAAGGCAGGTATAAAAGTTGGAATAATAACTAGTGAGAAAACTAAAATTGTTGAGAGAAGGGCAAAAAAAATGAAATTAGATTATTTATTTCAAGGTTTAGAACATAAAGGTAAGTTAGCTGTTGCTCTTGAAATTTGTGATATAGAAGGGATTTCATTAGATGAAGTTGCTTATATTGGGGATGATATTAATTGTATAGAATTATTAAATGAAGTTGGATTAAAGGCTTGCCCAAGAGATTCTTTAAACGCAGTGAAAAATATACAAAACATAATTGAGTTGAGTAAAAATGGAGGAGATGGGTGTGTTCGAGAATTTATTGAAATAATATTAAAAAATAAATAAATTTTGAGTATCAATAATTTCCTTAGATACTCTGTAAGTAGTTTTCTTGGAAAAGGTTTGTCTTTTATTAGTGTTCCATTATTTGCATATGTTCTTTCACCAGAAGAATTCGGCCTTTATGCAATCTTCTTAGCTACTTTGCCTTTATCAAATATATTATCAAACTTAAACCTATCCTCTTCCGTTAGGCAATATGAATATAAATATTCTAGAAATTCTGAAAATTATATTTTTTCAATTTTCATTTCTTCCTTATTTATAACATTTACATATTCAATGTTACTGATTTGGAAATCAGAATCAGTGTTTAGTTTCCTTGACCTTCCTAAGATATTTATTTGGCCATTTATAGTTATAGCTTTTTTAAATATACCTGTTTCTATATTTGAACAATACCTCTTAGGTAGAAATAATAGTAAAAAACATTTAAAATTAAATTTAGTTAGAACTTTTTCAGATATTCTAATTTCTATTATTTTAGTTTATACAATAGAGTTTAGTGCTTTCTATAGGAGTTTAGGTCATTTAACGTCATATGTATTTGTTTTTGTTGTTTTTATTATTCCATTATTTTCATATATAATTAAAAAAGAAATTAAATTTAAGAAAATATATTTATATTATGGTTTAGGTTTTTCAGTACCAATAATAATTCATCAATTATCACACATAGTTATTTCACTTTCAGATAGAATAATCATAGGTAAATATTTATCCAAAAGTGACGTTGGTATATATTCTTTTTCATATTCTATTTCCAGTATTTTAATTGTACTAATAATAGCTTTAAACTCTTCTGTTTTGAAAAAATATTATGAGTTTATTAAAGAAGGTAAATCACTTGAAATTAATGATTTCTTTAAGAAAATAAATGAAATTGTAATTATCATAGTACTTATTTTAAGTCTTGTTTTAATAAATATATTCAAATTTATTTCTCCAAATGATTTCCAGAATGGAATAGATATAATACCTATAGTATTTTTAAATAGTTTAGGTTTTTTGAATTATATTTTTTTCGTAAATGTTAGTTTTTTTTACAGTAGAACTTTTTTAATTTCTATTGGATCAATTTTAGCAGCCTTAATAAACTTAACAATAAATATAATTTTTATAGAAAAATATGGAATAACTATAGCTGCGATTTCAACTACAATATCATATTTTACACTAGGGTTAATTCATTATTTTTTAGTCAAAAGTAAATCATCAAATGTTATATTGTCAATAAAACCATATCTTTTGAGTTTATTTATAACAATTAGTTTAATATCAATATCATATATATATCCTGCATCTACTGAATTAAATATGTTGTCCTTTTGTTATCTTATCATTATCGTATTTTTGCTTTTTAAATTAAAAAATTGGAAAAAATTATTGCATTTTTTATAATATTTATCTTTCTATTGATTGGTAGTGTTTTGCACATTCACAATCTTTTTAATGATTCCATTTTCTTGTTTCAAATCATAATTTTGTTTCAAGTAATTTATTGGGGGATTATTTCATATTTAAAACACAATAAAACACTAATTAATTGGCATACTTTATTCTTAACCTGTTTTGTTTTTTTTATCGCTTCTAGACCTTTGTTTGACCTTTTCGGAATTGGGAATCTTAGACAAACTGAATTTTTTACTTCACATGTTTTAAATAGTAGCATATTATCTAGAACTCTTCTCAATGTTAACTTGTCATTAATGTTTTTTTTTAGTTCAATATTTTTTTTTAGTTTTAAAAAAAATCCTAAGATTAAAGTTGTAAGTTTAAAATTTCATAGATACATAAACATTTCACTTGTTTTACTATCACCGTTTATGCTTGCTTTTACTATGTTGAAAATCCAATTTATAATTGATTACGGATATTTAGCATATCATCTAGGTGAAGAAAGAATTCCTTTTCAAACGATATTAAAATTTATTTCAAGTATCTATATTGTATTATTTACAATCATTCTTTCTAGTAAAATTATAAGTAAAAAAATATTTTGGGTTTCATTTGTGTTATTGTTTTTAGTTTTTATTTCAGATGGTAGAAGAGGTCCTGCTTTAATATTGATACTAGTTTTAATGCTAAATTTACAGAGTTTAAATAACTATAAAGTCAGATTAACTAAACTATTTATTATCGTTCCAATTATTTTGGCAATAATTATTATTGTTCGTTCTTTAAGATTCAATAGTTCTTTGGATCTAGATATTATATCGTTATTATATGGTCAAGGAATCTCCCTTCAAACCGTTTCTTATGCTATAGAATATGAAAGCTCTATTCATTATAGCTTATTAAATATTGTTGATAGTTTTTTTAGAACGTTAAGTGTTCTTTATAATAAAATAATTGGTATTGAAAATGATTTGACACTCTCCTCAAAAGTTAGTGAATATAAAATATATTCTACATATTTGTCATATATAGTTAATTCGAAACTTTACTTTTCCGGTTTTGGTATAGGAGGTTCTTTTATATCTGAATTATTTTCGATAGGAAGAGAATATGTTCAAGTTTTAGGATCTTTCATTATTGGTTTTATTTTTAATAGAAGCATAAATTACAATAACAGTTCAAACTCAGTTTTTTTAAGAGCTGCATATTTATTAATACTGATGAGTTTAGTTTATATCCCTAGGGATAATATATTTGACTTTATAACTGATAATATTATAGGATTTTTGCTCTTATTTTTAATTCAAATAATAAGTAATTTAAAATGGAAAAAAGAAAAATTGATTTTGTAGCTATTTGTGTAAGTAAGTGGCACCTAAATAATTTAATAGCAGTAATCAGTTTAAAAAAATTATCAAAAGGTGTTTTATTTATCTTACCACAAGGTAATTTTAATGATACTTCAAGATATAGATTAACTTCTGAGGATATTCAACAGTACAAAGAATATTTTACTAAAATTGAGTTTTCAAATTTTAATTTTTCATTTAAAACCACTTTGGATAATATTTTTTTTAATTTATTTAAAAAAAATAAGACATATATAATATCACCAGGGACAATAAATTTAAATGTTTTAGGAAAAATTAAATTGAATGCTAAGCCTAATTTTATTGTAATAGACGAAGGAACTGCTTCATATGTATCATTAAACGAACACCTCAAAATATCAAACAAAACAACAAATGATAAAAACAATTTTTTAAATTGGATTAAAACCTTGACAAAGTCTAAAACATACGTAATACTTAAGTTTCTTACCCCAGTTTCATACAACTACTTATTTACTAATAATAATAATAATTATGAGAGAAATAAAAGAATTGCATTATCTCTGCGTAAAGTTTATTTAGAAAAAGAAAAACATAATAAATATAAAAAATCAAATAGAAAAAAAATATTATTACTAATTGACTTTTATACAGAATTTGGTAAACAAATTTTGTTTGAAAAACTCTACAAAAATATTATAAATGAATTAAGTTGTAAATATGAAATTTTTATAAAACCTCACCCTAACGATTCGTTAACATTTGTAAAAGGCTCTAAATATATTCATATTATAGATAAAAAAATAGATGCTGAAACATTAACAGCTTGTGTACATCCCGATATAATAATTGGAGGTATTTCAACTTCTACATATTCTATTCCAGCTATTTTTGATATAACGAGTATATCATTATTAGAAATTTATCTAAAATTAGATGGATTGGATAAGGATTATGAAAATAGATTTAAATTTTTTAAAAATAATTTTGCAGAAAATGTCATATACCCTAAAAATATTAATGAATTAATCAAACTTTTATGAAGATATTAATTTGTGCCACAAATCATAATACCTGCTTTAAAACTTTTCAATACTTAAGTAGTATAGAATCAGCTATAAAGCCAAAGAATTTATCATTGAAAATTTTAATAGCAGATAACTCAACAATTCAAGAAAATTGTTTTGATAAAGATAAGTTCAGCTTTGAAATATCGATTGTGAAAACCGAAAATCTTGGATATATAAATTCTATAGAATTTGCATTACACGAAAGTCAAACTAATATAAAAGAATATGATTATTTTATAATTTCAAATGTTGACTTAAAAATATCGTATTCTTTTTTCAAAATATTAAATGAATACAGTCCTTCAAAAAATATCGGTTGGATAGCCCCCAAAATTATATCGGAAAAGGAATGTCTTGATAGAAACCCTAAGATTATTTCAAAACCGAAAAAGAACAAACTTGTTTTCTTACATACTCTATATTCAATACCACTATTATATTACATTTATACTTTAATATTTTATCCTATTAGACGAAGAAAAAAAATTAGTAAAAACCCTAAATTTATATATGCGGGTCATGGGTCATTCATGATATTTACTAAGGTTTTTTCTAATTCAATTACTTCAATTAAATATTTTAATTTTTTGTTTAATGAAGAAATATTTTTTGCTGAGTTATGTCTTGGCGCAAATTTAAAAGTGGTTCACAAAAAAAAATTAATTATTAATGATTCCGATCATGCGTCTACATCTAAACTAAAGAAATCAAGATTAATGAGACTTAATAAAATTTCTATTAAAAATATTATAAAAAAATACTATGAATAATATAGAAAAGGTAGTTTATGATTTGTTAAAACATAATCCTAAATTTAAAATTTTTGTTAGAAATTTATATCAAAATTTATTAGATATAATTCCAACAAAACAAATTAAAGTTTTTTCTGAGTTTAAAAATTTTAAAAATTATTTTTTTGGATTTCACGATTTAAATCCTTTCTCATCTGATAATTCTAAATTATTAGCAAACCACAGTATGCTTTTAAATGTTAGCCCTAAGTTAAATGATGTTTTAAAAGTAGGTTATATAAACTTAACAAATAATGAGTTTAATGAGATTGGAATTAGTACTACTTGGAATTTTCATAAAGGAGCAAGACTACAATGGATAGATGAAAATAAAGTTATTTATAACTCTCATTTTGCAGATGGTAATTTTAATTCAACAATTAAAAATTTAAAAAGTAAAAAAGAAGAAATTTTACCTGCACCTATAGATACAGTATCTAATAATGGTAAATTAGCAACTAGTTTTAGTTATTCTAGACTAGAATATTTAATGCTAGGTTATGGATACTTGCAAACTGATAAAGATAATTATAATGAAGAGAGAGGGCCGAAAAGAACTGGTATAAGTATAATTGATTTAGAGAGTAAAACTATAAATTTAATATTTTCAATTAGGTATTTAGTAGACTTTGCAGGTCTCAATAAGTTTGCTGAAGATCGGAAGAGCGTCGTGTAGGGAAAGAGTGTAGATCACGGTG
>ENA-ORXF01002570-ORXF01002570.1-marine-metagenome-genome-assembly--contig:-NODE-2570-length-10709-cov-3.914409_pt1 | contig 10709 bp, 7 predicted proteins | sample MGYA00237864_ERZ511476 | MGnify/ENA primary metagenome ERZ511476 (study PRJEB26306, sample SAMN06343908) | marine metagenome | isolation source: coastal waters | place: Atlantic Ocean: West Antarctic... | reverse complement strand
TAAAAGATATAACAAACTTAGCGTTAGATATAGCACTTTCACTTATATCTGTTGCAGCTAAAGAAGTATTAAATACTATGAACTTGCATAAAAAAGTCAACTTAAATGAGAAATCTATGCTAGATGAGGATAACTTATTGCGAGAAGAAGACACAAAGGCATAATCTTATATATTTATATAAGAGATAAAGAACAACGAAGAAGGGCACAAAATGGCTAAACATTCGAAAGTAAAAAATACAGGAATTCTATTTGAATTGCTAGTACGCCAAATAACGGCAGATACATTAAAGGGGGGTGATTCACCTGCTATTGATATTTTAAAAGAATATTTTGTAAAAACCGAATTAGGAAGAGAATATAAATTATATGAATCCATAGTTAAATCTAAGGTATTAACCGAAGGTAAAGCTATTATAGTCATTAATTCTATTTTAGAGGTTAATAATAACCTAAATAGAAAAGCAATTAAGAGACAAAAATATAATTTAATAAATGAAATCAAAACCCATTACAACTTAGAATCCTTTTTTGGTTATAAGATAAAGGGTTATAAGGAATTAGCTTCATTATATACTTTGATTGAATCCTTTAATTCTAATAGTAAGGTAGCTACAAAACAGATAATAGATAGTAAAATTACCTTATTAGAATATTTGACTAAAAATAAAATTGAACCTAAGTCTCAAAATACAGTATTAGAAGAATTTTCTGGGTATGATAAGGATGTAAGAACTTTAACTTACAAAATCCTTCTAGAAAAATTTAATGATAAGTATGATTTATTAACAAAAGACCAAAAACAAGTCCTTAAAGAATATATTACGGCCGTAGATTCAACCCCAGATTTAAGAAATTTTTACAACGTTAAAATTAATGAATTAAAAAATATTTTAATTAAAGAAACAAAAAATATTAAAGATAAAGCTACAAAAGTTAAAATTACTGAAATATCTAAATTTTTAATTGAATTGAAAAAAACTGATAAGGTTGGAGATAATAATCTTTATTCTGATCATGAGTTCAAGACCCTTAAATCAAATAAGTCATTAACTACAATGACTATTGATGGTATCAAGAAGCTTAAACAAATCAAGCCCTTAAACCTTAATCGTATTGAACAGCAACTTCACTCTGCTGAGGATGCATCTAAACTATTAAAAGATGCCATCACATCATTTACTGAACAAGTCTTCTATTACAATCGTGATGTTCATTCTGGGGTGGCTACTGGTCCAGCTCCAACTCTTGCATTAAAGGCTGCTGCAGGTATTGGCAAGACCATGGGAATCATCAATCATTGCATTGGAGGTGGAGCCATTCAAGGCAGTATTGATTACTTCATTCCATCTGATGTGTTGGGTAACCAGATTATTGATGATTTAAAGTCTGATCTTCTGGGTCTTGGCGACGCACAAAATCAAACAGCTCCATTTGATCCCACAGTGACTTTTAGGGCTATCAGAGGACGAAGTAAGTTTGATGAGCAAGGTAATCCACTGTGCTTGGAGATTAGTAGTGTCGACAAAGCATCGGCACTTGGCATATCCATACAAAAGAATATTTGCACTCACTGTGATCATTTCACTGACTGTGGTTACCAGAAACAATTTAAGAATGTTGAACTACGCAAGCTTGATCAGCCGATAGTATTGGCAGATGAAGGTATGGACCTTAATTATGCAGACATATACGAAGTAGCGCCTGTGGTGAATGTCCTTGCTCACAACTACCTGTTTCTTCAAACACCCCTATACAACAAGGATCAAAGTTCCACACGGTTCAGTCAGAACTACTGCAACCTAGCCATAGTTGATGAAAAGTTCTGGGATAAAGGAATTAAAACAGATGAGATCAAAGTCGCTGCTATCAACAATTTAAAGTCCGAGATAGCTTCATTTGTCGTGACTCAACTAAAGGCAAAGAAACCATTAATTAAGCTACTTTTGGATAAATATAGCCCAGACGAAGTTGGGAGAGCTGCTGCTGCTTTGTCACCCACAATTACCGATATGACCAAGCCAACAGGAACCACTAAGTCCAAAAGGGTTGCTGACATGCTATACACACTCAAAGAGGAAATGCTTAAATTTAAACTTAATCATACGGATAGCCGATGCGTTAGCTGGGAGATCAATAAAGCGGGTGATGAGTTACTTTATCTGTCCAAGAGAAAGTCATTAACAGTGCCAGACGATGTGCCAATGATTTTCATTGACGCTGACCTCTCACCTGAAATACTTAAGCTGTACCGTAGCAATGTTAAGTTAGTCGACATACCGGCTAAGAGGCTAGCCACTGTTTGCCAAGTCACTGATATCACAAATAGTAACAGCAAGCTCCTTCATAGAAATCTACTACTTAAAAAGAAAGTACCCACGCAGCTAGCGTACTCTGCCGCATCATTCATCGAGCATATGGCTACAACTGGCAAAACACTGGCTGTCACAATCAAAGATCTAAGAACTGCTTTGACTGGTGAGACTGACGACAAGCCACCCAAGTGTGGCGATTATCGTGGTGCAGAGATAGCTCATTTTGGGAGTCTTAGGGGTTTAAATGACTTCTCTGACTATGACAATATAGTTATCGTTGGTCGAATGGAGCCAAACGTTAAGGCTCTAGAACGACAAGCCAATGGTTTGTGGTGGGATGCTGATAAACCCATAACCGCAGTGCCTCCAAATGACAACGGTCAGTTCTTCTTTGAGGGGCGCCTCAAGGCCATTCGATATAAAGACAATCTACCTCATGTTATCCGAACAAGCTGTCATCCGGACTCTCGTGCTCAGGTATTAATAGAGCAGATAAGGGAAGCAGAAACAGCTCAAGCTATTGACCGCCTTAGGTTAGTTCACGGGCCAAAGGAACCAAGAGACGCAAGAGTTTATATTTTATCTAGCATTCCTATTGATATTGAAGTTGATCAGCTATTTACATGGGAAAAGTATAGTTTAATTCAGCAGTTAGTTGATGAGTCAAATGGGTTCATTCCGCTTAATAAGAAGCACCTCATTATCCATGCAAAATCAATTAGAACAGAGCGTGTTGCTAGCAACAGGGTTAAAGAGATCAAAACTAATTGGGATCGGTATCAGTCAACTGGCATCCTGAAGGGCTGGAGTCGATTAAAGTACAGGGAAGTTAAAGGAACTAAATGGTCAGAGTTGCTTTACTGTATTCCTAAGGACGATTTAACTAAAAAGCTGGAAGTTGTTTTAAATAAGAGCGTTGAATTTGATGTTTGTGGGCTGTAGAGGCATCGCGACTGGTCACGCCAAAATTGATTACTCGCCCCGTAGTGTCAGTTTGACCTCAAGTGTCACTTTGCCGTCTCCCAAATTTGCAGGGCGTATCTAGTTTTGCTTACTTCTGGGCGGACATAATCCACTGCTTCAGGTAAGGTCAGTGTTACGCCATCCACTGTTGATAAGTCTTATTCATAAGCTAGATTACGAATTAGGGACTGCAGCTGGTCAATCTCTCTATTTGTAGTTTGGCGGAAGGTGTTGATTGAATCGTATTCCTGCTCCAGCATCGACATCCTGCCAAGTAACTCAATATTGAGCTTTTCAGCTGTATTAAGTGTATTGCTTTTTATAAGAGGTTTGTCTCCAACATACTGCTGTAACAACCCAAGCTTTCCATTAGAGCACTGCGCATATACTAACTCACCAAACTTAACAATCGACTCCAGCTTTTCATCTGGAGTACTTAAAATTGAAACTTCAGTCGCACGAAGTCTAATCCCAGCTGTTAGTATTTTATCCTCCCAACTCATATCAGGTGCCATGAGGGATGCAGTGGACTCCATTTGCTCATCAGCTTGTCGCTTGTACATCACTTTTAACGCGATATCACCCATTTGTTCGCAAGTGATCTTGTTCTCCACTGAAGTTGCAGCTAAGACGTTGGGCGCTGAGCCAAGTAACATAGTAAATAAAAGTGCAAGCTTTGCTGTGATTGTCTTCATGTAATAATCCTTATCTTTGAAGTTGCTGTGGTAGTTAAAGTGGTTGTCGAATTTAGTTAGTAACTTAGGGTATGACACCTATTGCCATTCTCACTCTTATAAAATAATAACCGCATTGTGCTTTGTTCAACTTAGCTGATGTTAGTCTAGCAAATCTGGGTGGTTCAATTATGAAAAAGTGATGAATATTGCAAAATTAGGAATTATTCTTAGATACCTTAGTTTCAAGAAGATGTATGGTTGTTAAAATGCTGGGGTGAACCAGCTGCTTAAAAGGCTGCTGGTATGAAATAATAGTTCAACGGAGATAAGGAAGAATGGATGTTTAATTTTACATACGCAATTATTAACGTTGTACTAGGGTATGTGGCAGGCGCTCTTGGGCATGGTTACAATCCAGCAGGTTTAAGGTCAATAGGCACTGTTATTGTCATAGGTGCTGTTATCTTCACATGGATTCAGTTTACTTTTGGATGGGCTGTTATCACATTTATTGAGTTAATGGTTGGTGTGGCGTTATATGGAATGACGTCAAAAAGGATATAGATTAACTATTGGTCGATACCCATGCATTTATTTTTGCTCGCGGAGTGTTAGACGGTGTAAAGGCTAAGCACAATAGTACTTTAGGGCCCTTATAAACATTCTTAACCCTAGTGCAAAGGTTGGGGCAGTGGAATAAGCTAAGATTTTATTTAGGGAACATCATCGTTTAATCAACTAAAAGTGCGTACATCTAAAACCATTAGATTTACACAAATTAATTATATTTTGCAAAACACATAAAAGGTTTTGAATGGGTACGAAAAGATTATTCCAACTAACATTTGTGCTTTCCATCCTGCTGGCATCCTCTGCTTGCACACTACAAAAGCAGGCAAATGTTTATAAACCAACACCTAATTATGAGACACCATCTAACAAAGATGGTGCATATTTTAGAGCAAAGGCACGTCAATTTTTAGATCAAAATGATGGCGAAAATGCTGTATTATTTCTTGAAAAAGCTGTGTCTTTAGGTGAGGTCAAAGCACTGAAAAACTTAGGGGTGTTGTATTATCAAGGAGAATTTGTCGAAAAAGACCTAGGGAAAGCCATATATTGGTTTGAGAAATCTTCAGATGAAAATGTGACTGCCTCTATGGCAATTTTAGGCGAAATGTATATTGATGAATCTAGCGAAATATACTCCCCCACTAGGGCAATTTTCTGGTTAGAAAAAGCTGCTCAACTGGAGGATCTAGATGCCCAATACAATTTGGGTGTTATTTATCATCAGGGCGTTAAATCTATGGGCCGTGATTATAAGTTAGCACACAAATGGTATTTAAAAGCCTCAAAATCTAACCATACCGAATCAATGAATAATCTTGCAGGTTTATACCACCAAGGGAATGGTATTGGCATAGACTTCGATGCATCTAGCTATTGGTATAAACGATCTTGTGAGGGTGGTTACGAACCAGCATGTAATAACTTGCAAGACCTGTTTGATCTCAATAAAATTTCTAAAACTAACGCAAGGAAAATAATTAGATGGGTGGTAAATAGTATGCCAATGGAACATCCATTTAGTGTGCTCTACAGCCAAATTAAGAGTTCGTCCCGAGGCTACGTAAAAGCTGAATGCGACATGTTATATAGTCTTAGCTATGATTATGAGTGTGCAACAGGGTCTGGGAACAAATCTGGTACAATAAAAGTTGACTTTGATGGCAACACGGCTAACAAAGCACTCGTTGAAATTGACTTTAAAAACATGCAATCATTTATTGAGGGAGCTCAAAAAAATGATAGTGTTAAACATCTAAAATCTCCTAATAATAACAAAATCTTCTTAGAAGAGTGGTTCACAAGAATCAACCGAGAGCATAAAAATGTTCATTATTCTTTGAGCGGTAATGAGATATCAATTGAATTCTCTTTTTAACCGTCTCTAAATGAGTAGCTTAATAGATTATTGATAAAACATTTATCCGCTGCTTTATTGCACACTCCCTAGCACTCTGCCGCAGCTGGATCGTTTTAAGTGGTTTGATAAAAGTATTTACAAATAACTAAGGAGCTCCCTTGAGCAATACGAATGGACGTCTAAAGTATATTTGGAAGCTACTGTTAAAGGTGATTGGCTACGGGGTAATTGTCTTTGGGATCGCGTTCATGGGTACGTTTTATGGATACTATGTGTTCGTTTACAAACCTGCTAATAAGGCTGAGGTGACAGCAATTGCTATCGAGCCAGAATCACCATATGTGGAAGTGCCAAAGGTAGCTACTCACGTTGCAACCAGCTCCCCGCAATCTAGTGAGGCCGACACAAGTCTTTTAGTATCAAATGCATTAGAGCCTCGCATTATTGTGGCTGACTTTGATGTATTCCGAGGAAAATTGACCAGTAGTGAAAAACAATGTTTCGACACACTAGCCGGTAATATATCTTTTAATAAGGGAAACATAACGGCTGACAAACAAAAAGCTATTCATGTGTTTGCTGCGGCGAGTTCAATTCGAGAACTGATAAAATCTGAAGACTCCTTAGGGCTAATTGAGTTGATCAAATCTGAGCTGATAACCGGCCCCACCAAGCAGTTTATGAAATCTACACCTTTTGATGCTGTGTTCTCCAAATCATGGGTGGCCAACTTTCAGGACAAATGGGAATATCCCTGTGGTGCTCTTAAGGATTACTTCATGTTAGGTGATTCATCATCACCGCTTTGGTTTTTTATCAGAACAGATGGATCTCCTCAGATAGTTTCAATAATTGGATTACAGGAAGAGGTGATAAAATCTAAGGGCTCTGACGTTTGGACGCATGGTAGCTTTTTAGACATCAATCCTAATTGTTTTACCACATACTGGTCTTCTGCAGATAATTATGAAGCGTTTGCTGACACCTTTGAACTTGGCGAGTATGGTGACACAGTTTTTGAAGAGTTTGGTAGTAATCCAGGAGCTTTTATTGGCAAAGAAATCCCAATTGATGCTGTTCTTGATCCTTGGTCTGACGCTCAACCCATATACCTAAGCCCAACAATAGCTCAATGTAATAACTTCGCCGATCGTGATGGTCCACTCAAGTACACAGTGTACGGGGAGTATGAGCCATCAGCTTGTAAAGTATTAGCGCCTAACCTCCCAGGTTCTTGTGTGGACATCAAATTGGTTAAAGTGGATGGGCCTTTTGGATACTCCAGCGTTGAGTCACACACTGCACTGTATGCTTTAGTGGAGCTCTATGAGACAGAGCAGGTTCATGTTATTCCACTATTAAACTTTGATTCGCTCAATGAAGGTCTTGCCAAGACAAGTCTGCACTTGAAAGCGACTAAATACGACGAGACTTCTTCAGCTGGATGTATTAATGGCTGGTTGGCATCTCAAACAAATGAGAAAGGATCCTATTATGACATCGCTGACTGGACTGGCAGGTTAGGCCAGTTAACTAATATTTGTGGTGTACCATCTGAGGATACAACAACTGCGAGCTATGATTGTAATGAGGATAAGTCAGGCACGGAAGTGCAAATATGTAGTTCTCCAGAACTCTCCAGCTTGGATCAAAGGCTAGCAACATTTTTCTTTTCTCTGGATAGCGATAGTAGGTATTTTGAATCTATGAAAGCCGACCATCTAGACTGGGTGAAAAACCGTAGACAGCCAGATATAGATAGCATGACTAAACAGTTGTATACGTTAAATTACCTCAAAGAGTTTTCTGAGTGCGCTGATGCCACAAATACATTCAAGAGTTGTGATGACAAACAACAGGAACTTGAGAGCCAATGCCTGAGCGACTTAGGCCCTACTTCGTCAGCTATGAAACTTTGCCATAGTGCCAAGTTTGCAGTTTACCAATTAATTAAAGAAAGCGAATTAAATGCCACAAGACTTAGGCTACAAGAGGACGTAAAGGCGTCATTCAACAAGGCTGATTTAAAATGGAATGAATACTACCAATCTGAGTGTTCATGGCGCTGGGATGAAGTCTCTGATGGATCAATAAGGTTCCAAGTGCTGGATGCTTGCAGTTTGGAGCTTATAAAGGCTCGGGCAGAATCTCTTTATGCAATGAACATTGAACACGAGCGGCATTAAATGAGAAAAGTGGTAACCTTCCTTCATGTAATGGTTGAATCCTAGGGTATATTCTAAGGCCTATACCACTGTTTATCATGTAATCCTTTTGGAGTTTTAATTATGGAGTTATTAGCTATAATTGCAGGTATTTTCATATTTTATTGGCTCTTTATGAGGCCAGAACGGAGCAAGAAACTTAAAAAAAAGCATCAAAGAGAGACTGAACGAACTGTTGCACAGCATAGGGAGGCTCAGTCTCGCAAGAAAATGCCACAGGACGACCCATGGGATGAGCGGACTACAAAACAAAAGTACGAGGATCGGCGTCAACGAAATGAATTAGATGCCAGCAGGCGCCGTCAGGAAGCAGAGGCTAGAAACCGTAAAGACGAAGTTAATAGGCAGCGCCTAGAAGAGTCTGAAAAGCAGCGTAAGGCAGGGCAAGCTAAGAAGGATGAGGAGCTAGAGTCTGCTAGAAAAGAAAAATTGGTAGCAGCCGAAAAGCTAACAAAGAAATTTACATCTTTAAAATCCAACCTACCTTTCTATATATCCAACAGAACCCCTTCAGCTGAGCTTGCTGATCACGACAAGAAGATGTGGGAGGATGTCACAGAGCTTGTTCAGAAGCGAGATAGTAAGCAAGCGACACTATATTTTGTAAAGATAAGAAGCCTACTGGACGATAATGAATACTACAAAATAGGCATCACTACTACGGGAGTAAAAGCTAGGTTCCAAAAGTCCACCCAATTAGAGTTGCTTGAAACTGTATGCTCCTTTGACACCGAGTTATGGAAAGCTGCCTACCTTGAGTACCACTTTCTAAGGGAGTTCAGACTGTATGATGGGCTGGCTAGCTCTTTGGGTGAGTTGAGGCCTGAGGTGGGATTCTCTGGTTACACTGAAGTTGTGCGCTCAAACTCTGTTAATAAGATATCAGAGTTCTTTGGAGAACTAGATGTCTATAATAAACTGGACTAGTTGTTTTCATCAAGACATGACATTACGTGTGACAAGTCTAGTGAATTTAATATACCTATCAAAGAGCTTCTAGCGTAATCATGCATTCATTCTTAAACCTGATAAGTACCTTCTCTCCCGACAACCACGCTCGTGGCGTTCAGTTTGAGAAGCTATGCAAGTGGTTACTAGAGAACCACCCTTTGTATAAATCTACTCTCAAGAAAGTATGGTTATGGGATGATTGGCCTGAGCGTTGGGGCAAAGACTGTGGCATTGACCTTGTAGCTCAGGATACTGATGGCAACAACTGGGCTATACAAGCTAAGTGCTATGACCCTAAGTATAGTGTGACCAAGAAAGACATAGATTCCTTCCTTAGTGAGTCTACGAACACCAAGATCCACCGTCGCCTTTTGATAGCTACAACAGATGGCTTAGGTGCTAATGCAGTAGGTGTTATTAAGCGGCAACATGAAACAACACCTATTAACCAGTTGATGCTCAGTGAGCTGTTAGACGCTCCTATAGACTGGCCAAAGAGCTTAGATGATCTATCGCAAGGTGGCGTAAAGAAGGCATTCACCCCTAAACCCTATCAACAAATAGCCATAGATAATGTGACTGATAATCTTGACAGTCGTGGTCAACTAATCATGGCCTGTGGCACAGGTAAAACGCTGACAGGACTATGGATTGCTGAAGAACTTAAATCAGAAACTGTACTCGTCTTACTGCCATCTCTTCTGCTTTTATCTAAGACTCTGGCAGAGTGGTTAACCCACAGTAAGGAACCATTTAGTTTCTTACCCGTATGTTCAGATGACACAGTAGCTAAGTCTGAAGATGCTATTTACCTATCAACATCCGACCTTAGCTTCCCCTCTACTACTGACACTGATTCAATAGCTCAGTTTCTTAAAGCATCTGGCAGAAAAGTAATATTCTCTACCTACCAGTCTTCGGCAAAGATTGCTGAGGCCTTCCAAGTCATGGATCTAAAACCATTAGATCTAATCATTGCAGATGAAGCACATCGTTGTGCAGGTAAAGCTGGCTCAGCTTATTCAACTGTCCTTGATAACGGTCAAATACCTGCTGCAAAACGATTATTCATGACAGCAACTCCAAGAATCTTCCACGCACACTTTCAAAAACAAGCTTCTGACTCAGGTGTTGAAGTTGTCTCAATGGATAACGAAGCATCATTCGGCCCTGTGTTGCATAAACTATCCTTTGGAGAGGCCATTGAACAGGACTTGTTGACCGACTATCAGGTAGTGATCGTTGGTATAGATAACCCACGCTACTCTGAAATGATTGCTGAACGCTCATTAGTTCAAACGGATAATAATATTCAGTCCGATGCTCAATCATTTGCCAGTCACATTGGTTTAGCTAAGGCAATGCAGGTCTATGATCTCAAGCGAGTGATTAGCTTCCATTCACGAGTAAGTGCTGCAAAAGACTTTGCCAATAAGCTGCCTGAAGTCATAGATTGGATGCCGGAGAAATCTAGGCCTGATGGTGAATTATTAACTGGCTATGTTTCAGGAGCCATGCCTACCAATGAGAGAAGCAGAAATCTCAAGGCTTTAGGCCAAATTGAAGATACTCAGCGGTATGTTCTATCCAATGCTCGTTGCTTATCAGAAGGGGTAGACGTTCCTGCTTTGGATGGTGTTGCTTTTAT
>ENA-ORXF01002569-ORXF01002569.1-marine-metagenome-genome-assembly--contig:-NODE-2569-length-10713-cov-4.779898_pt1 | contig 10713 bp, 14 predicted proteins | sample MGYA00237864_ERZ511476 | MGnify/ENA primary metagenome ERZ511476 (study PRJEB26306, sample SAMN06343908) | marine metagenome | isolation source: coastal waters | place: Atlantic Ocean: West Antarctic... | reverse complement strand
TCCATAAATAATGATAGTAGTTGATTTGAGGAGCGACCCAAAAGGGGGTCAGCTCCTAAATTTGTAGTTTGATCAGGCAACTTTGAGATAAGTTGTCTGACCAATTGGGGCTTCTTCTCCTCTGATATCACTTGATACCCATAAGATTGGAAAGTCAGTCGTAGTTGGATAGTCTCCAATACCCATGTCAGTAAAGTATATGAAATTATCCACGTTGAGATTATGCTCTCGAATGTAATCGAATACGGGCATAACTCTTGTCCCACCTCTTCCCTTGCAATCGATCTTTTCTATCTGCTCGCCTTTCTCATAGCGAACAACACCCTGAACATCATAATCGCATGTGATGATTGTCACACTATCTGCACCCGAACTGTCAGCTATTGCATTTAACTCGCCCAAGAAATAGGTCAATTCTTTTGAACTGACAGAACCGCTTGTATCAACTCCAACAACAATATCTCCACAACCAATCTTATTTGATATTGGTGTGACAACCTCATGAAGATACCATGATCTTCGATTAGGTCTGCGATAGCTATAACCCTCAGGCTGATCTCCGCCAATGTGTCTTGTCAAAACATCTGTCCAATCAATCTGCGATCTTTTCATCTCGTCAATGATCTCTTTAATGTTTGCGGGAAGATTGCCTACATCTTTTTTCATTGATGAAACCGCCATGACAGTCTGAGCATTTATTGTGGCTTCTTCAGTCTTTACCTGATCCTGAGACATTCCCTTGCCCTGATCTTCCACATCGCCCCATCCCTGAGGTTGAGGATTATCGCCCTTGCCCTGATCTTTTTTCAGTATGTCGTAAATCTTTTCTGCTGACATACCCTTGAACTTGGCATCAATTAAAGCACCCTCAGGAAGAGTAAGCCCTGATTGAATGATGATTGGATTGATGGCATAATCACATGCCATGTTCCACAACTTAGGATCACGTTTGCCCATCCTTAGATGATGCTTCAGTACCCTATGATATGCTTCATGAACCTTTACACCATCAAGCTCTTGCTCAGTCAGAGCATCAGACCATTCATAGTTATAAAAAATACTGCGACCATCAGTTGCCATAGTTGGGATATCTTTTTTCTCAATCATAGGCATTTGATAAAGGATGGAAGCATAAAAGCCCCATCCCTTACTTTCTTTATCTAGCATCAATCTTACTTTTGATCTTGCTATCTTCCTTGGTAAATCGTGCATTAGACACTCCTAAAAGTTGAATTGAACTTCTAGGCAACGAGATATTTCCCGTTGCCTTTAGCGGATGCCCATAATCTTACATCCTTGTTTTGCTTTAGAGAATTGTCTCTTGCTAATGCATCTTTCAATACATAAGCCTGAAACTCTTCGTTAGGTAATCTCTGCAAATACTTTAAGATATTACCCATGTTTTTATCATTGGCTTTCATAGACAAAGATGAGCATAAAGCATACATGATTGCGGGTTCTTCGACCACTTCAGCAGTCTCAGGATTGGCAATTAACTTATCAATGTCAGGACATTTATCATGAATATCCATGTGAGTTTTTAAGTTCGCATATGCGGGTCTACCTATTTGACCGCTGATAGCTTCCGCCATTGCTTCATCATCCAATGTCCAATTCATCATCTGAGCAGATCGCTCGATTGATCTTGGTGTAGGATAAGCATTAACACCCATCTGAAATTTATGCAGAAACTCAGGCTGAAATCTTAACCATGATATAACTCTATGATCTACACCTGACTTAGCAAAGTAATTGCAAGTGTCATCTAAGTTTGCTTCAATCTCCAAGAATGTAAGCCTATCAACTAAGTGCATAGGCATTGCATTTGTACCCGCTTTGTCTGAGAGTTTGTTTCCCGCAGACATGACATAGCACTCAGAACGATTCAAAACATACTCTCCAATTCTGTACTCATCACAGATTTGAGCAAATATATTCATGTTAAGAGTAGGACTTTGAGGTAGCTCATCAAAGAAATAAAGAACACCTTTGAAGCCCTCTGCTTTTAGCTTGGACATTCTCTCAGGATCAATAAACCAATCAGGTTGTAGAACAACCATCTTGTCTCCTTGGGGCATCCTCATACCTCCAATGTCTGTTGGCTCTAATTGAGCAAGAGCAATTTGTTGAAGATAAAAACCTAAATCATTAGCAATTTGTTTTGCCAATGCAGTCTTACCTATGCCCATAGAACCTTCCAAATGGAAAGTAATAGGCTTTTGATTTGCTTTTTGAGCGACATTATTTTTGATGCCCTCGACTATGATTTTCTTAGCTAATGATAATCTCATTTAAGCACTCCTAGTTTTTAATGTTACACCATTTACATGGTTATATTTATACCAAATCTTACCGCTATTTAAAGTTATAGCACCTTGATCCAACCTAAATCTTCGATACTCTCCAATGCGGAAATCAAAGACAGTTACAAGGTTAGGAACATCCCTATCCTCATATTTAAGAACTCCCCAAAATTTTCTGCGAGAGCCATCAATTTTTTTAAACACACCTCGTATTATTCGACCGCCAAAGTGCTTCGTGATTTCTTTATTTTTACTCATATCCACTCCCATCTTTTTTAAGTTTTGATTGTAAGAACTGCCTATACTTTTCGTCAGCAATTTCTTTAACTTTGTTTAAGGCATCTTGCCTTGCATTATGTGTCATCAATGATTGATGATCCTCGATAGATATATTCTTTATATTCTTTTGAACATCTTCAAGGGATGCGGGTATATCAAAGATAATTTTGTCGTGGTCAATTAACTCCTCAATATCAATCTGAGAGTTCAGCTCAGACTGATTAAATTGTTTCCCAATAGCTTGTTTTAGCTTCTCAGCTTCAGTAATAATTTTATCCAATGCTTGGATGATTTCTAATTCAGACATTGTATTTTACCTCCAATTCTTGAAATTTCTTAAACAACATTTCTGCAAACTCATGTCTTCCAACAAGTAAGCCATTCTCATAGCTCTCAATGTCTTCGTCTACAAGATGCTCATTAAATGCATCAATCTCATCTTTAATTAAATACTTGAACTCAATAAGCATTTTCTCTTTATCTTCTAGCATCCCATTAAGTTGTTTTTTTGTTACGTCATTAATAAAATTGTTTGGATTTTGCATATAGTTCCCCGATTTTTGATGATAGTAATGATAGTAAGAGGTTGCCCTGAGGGCTAGGGAAATTCCCTAACCCACCATTGCATCCAAGACTTCATTAGTCTCTGAATTGTCTAACGTGACCTCAGATAATTTAGAAGCATTGGCTTCGTCTGTTGATATCCTTACTCTTTTGATATCCGCCATATGCTCTTCAATCTGTTGGATTTCATCCATTGTCAGATCAGTTGGAACAAAGATAGTTTGCTCGATGCCATCAATTTTCTTTGTGACATCTTTTCCATAAACCATTTTTGCAATCTTCTCAGCAAGTGTCACTTCAGCTTTACCTGACACCGCTTTGATCAGCTTGGTTTGAGTGTCGATCTCATTGCTTTCCAAGATGTCTTTAATTGCGGTCTCAGTTGCCTGAGTGCTGACCTCGAAAACTTCACAGAACTTTATGGCATTTTCTTTCAGCATTTTTGCAGATGCTTTAGCCAGACCGCAATGATTTACGAGATCATCATATATTATAGCGGTCACTTGCTTTGACACATTGCCTGAAGCAGTTCTTGGAAACTTAGCAACGTGAGCAATAAACGGCACATATTGACCATTTATTTTGCTATCGTTAATCATTGCTACGTTATCCTTATTGATACCTTTAAGGTCAGAAACAATGCTTTCTGCACTTGATACAGTTGAAATCATTTCGTTACTCATACACATAGAACCTTGTACGTTTGCTAATTTAGTCATTAGTCTCTCCATTTTTGGTTTGTTTATTTACTTGATTTTTTAGCCATTGCTAAAATTATGCCATGATAGGCATCAGATGCCCTTACTTGACTGTGACAGTTTTGCCTGAGGATAGGCATTAGATAATCCATTGAGTTATACAACTCATCAAACTTAGCTTTTTGATTGTCTGTCATTTATGAACTCCATTGTTAATTAACTATTTCACTCTTTTGAGATCGTCAGATCAAATACACATTTGATTATAGTAGAGGGCAAATTGGTTGCCCTCCTTTTTCTTTTTAACTAGCTCGTACAACCCTCTAAAGTGTCTCATAAATAGTTAGTTTTGAATGGTGGTTTTAGCACCAATAATCTCAGCAAACATTGCATCCAAAACTAAATCCTCAGGGCTTGAGCTAGGAGAGGAACATAAGAGCCATATCAAATCCCCCCTCGAACATCCCACTAGGCTCTAATCTAAATGGGGAAGAGGGACTGTTTACCTCTATCGTCATCTTTAAAGTGGGGGATTTCTGTCCCAAGTGAGTGCCTTAACTCATCTACAGTTCTACATTATATATACAACCCTTGCAAGCCCTAATATGTAAATATATGTAAATAAATGTATGTATCATATATGTATCACTTGCGAGCTATAGTGGAAGCCAAATAGAGTTATTAAATACTTTTAGGCTATTGAAATAGGGCTTAAAACTAGGCTTATTTTACACTAGAAGTTGAGTTCAACTATTGGGATGCTCTGTGATGTATAGTGGAAGCTAAAAACCCTGAAGCAAAGATTTGTGATACATCATAGCTTGATAGGTCTAATATCTCTGTATGGGCTTATATGGGCGGTTAATAGATGTTTCACGATATGAGATAGTATTTACACCATGATAATAAGGTGGTAATTTCTGAGGAGTGTATTTTTTAATAATAGGAAGTAGAATTATGGCGGACAAAAAAGACGATAAAAAACCCAAGTTAAAGTTAGTCAGTAATAATAAAAGCAAGGCACAAATCCCAAGAGTTAAAGATCAGGCAATCACGTTTAAGCAGTCTGAATTTGCAAGGTACATAACAGAGGGGCAAACATCTAGCCAAGCGTATACGCTCGCCTATCAGCCATCAGAGACTGCAACAGTTAAAAGTATTCATGAGATGGCTTGTAGAGTTTTGGCAAACGTCAAGGTTCAAGCAAAGATAAAAGCATTGCAGTATGTATTAGCGGAAGAGAACCGCACGAGAACGCTCAGGCGAGAGGAGTATGTATTAAAAAAGCTGACTGAAGAAGTTGAACAAGGCGATCAGGCAAGCAATAGATTAAAGGCTCTGCATTTATTAGGACAGACAGTTCAAATGTTTGGAACAAAGATAGAAGTAGACAATAAACAAGCTGATCGAACTAGTGATGAAGTTACAGAGGATTTAAAAGCTAAATTAGAAAAGTTATTGAGTAGTTAATTGCTTTATTTGTGCATACTTTTGGGTCATGTAGAAGTTAAAACCAACTTCTGTAGACCCCACCTACCCCCAACCACCCCCGTATAGGTCGCCCCCTCGTCACGCACTGTAGTTTATGTTGCACATAAGAATTATAAATCTAGTAAAAAACATAGGGGTGGGGGTATTTTTTAAAAAAAATAAAAATACTCTACCCATTTATATATAAAATTGTAAAAAAAAGACCAAAAGAATCTTAGGGGGTTGACTACTAGTTATAACTAGTATATTTCTTTTTATGCTGGTATAACTTACTAGTTATAACTAGTATTTTATAACTAGTTGGGAAATTCATTTGTCAAATAACGTAATAAAGTTAGACGACTACAGAAAAGATAATATCTCTTACGAAGACCTTGAAGATGACTATTGTGAGATAGAAGAATCTTTAGTTATAGGCTGGGCTGATGATGGGGATGGTGGCAAGTCTCTTCATATAATTTCTTCTGTTGATACAGACGAGTGCATTTGGATGATAGACTTAGCAAAGAAGATCGTGGAGAGCCGGCCTGCTGATAAGGTCATCGACAATGAGTGACATTTCAAATATTTTAAAAACGGCTTCTAAGAATTTAAGTAGTTTTTCTCCTGACAAACAAAAAGAGATATTAGATTTAATAGAAGAACTAGAGGCAGCTAAAACAAAAGAGAAAGCTAGAAAAGAGTTTCTTCCTTTTGTTAATGCTATGTGGCCGGGCTTTATACTTGGTAGGCATCATAAGATTATGGCAGAAGCTTTCGAGCGTGTTGCTCGTGGCGAGTTAAAAAGATTAATAATCAATATGCCACCCCGTCATACTAAATCAGAGTTTGCCAGTTATTTATTTCCTGCATGGTTTTTGGGAATGTATCCAGACAAGAAAGTTATTCAGACAGCACACACTGCAGAGCTATCAGTTGGCTTTGGTAGAAAGGTTCGTAACTTAATACAGAACGAAGACTTCCAGTCTGTGTTTCCGGGGATAGAATTATCTACCGACTCAAAGGCGGCCGGCAGATGGAACACCAACAAACGTGGAGATTACTTTGCTATAGGTGTTGGAGGGGCAGTGACAGGAAAAGGTGCTGACATTCTTATCATTGATGATCCTCATTCAGAGCAAGAAGCTACAATGGGTGAATATAACCCTGAAGTTTACAATAAAGTTTATGAGTGGTACACATCTGGGCCTCGTCAGAGACTACAACCGGGTGGTGCAATCATACTTGTGATGACAAGATGGTCTAAAAAAGATCTAACAGGACAAATTATTACTAAATCAGCAGAACGAGAAGGCTCTAATGAGTGGGAAGTTATACAGTTGCCTGCGATTATGCCATCAGGCAAGCCGTTATGGCCGGAATTTTGGAGCGGTAAAGAATTAGATGCACTAAAAGCTGAATTACCAGTAGCAAAATGGAACGCACAGTACCAACAGGACCCTACATCGGAAGAAGGTGCATTAATAAAGCGTGAATGGTGGCAGGAGTGGACTAAAAAAGATTTACCACCATGTGATTCAATAATTCAATCATGGGACACAGCCTTCTTAAAAACGCAAAGAGCGGATTATAGCGCTTGCACAACGTGGGGAGTCTTTCATCAGCCCAATGCTGAAGGAATTATGCAGCCAAATCTTATATTAATTGACTCATACAAAGAAAAACTAGAATTTCCAGAATTAAAACGTGCAGCTTACGATAAATACTGGGAATTTGAGCCAGATCAAATGATTGTAGAGGCAAAAGCTTCAGGAACGCCTCTTATTTTTGAACTTAGAGCTATGGGTATACCAGTTACAGAGTTTACACCAAGTAGAGGACAGGATAAGATAGCTAGAGTAAATGCTGTCACTGATATGTTTGCTAGTGGTGTGATTTGGCACCCACCAACAAGATGGGCAGAAGAAGTTATAGAAGAATGTGCAGCGTTTCCAGCAGGCGATCATGATGACTTGGTTGACTCTACTACACAAGCGCTGTTAAGATTCAGACAAGGTGGTTGGATCAGAACAAGTATGGATGACTGGGATGATGAGCCTAAATACAGAAGACCAGTTGAATATTATTAGGGGTTAAAAGCATGGCTATTGAATGGGGTAAATTAAACATTCGTATCAACACGATTTGTCCAACATTTATTCGAACACCATTAACCCAATCAACGTTTGATAATCCAGAGCGCGCAGCGTTTATTTTGGGAAAAATCAAACTTGGCCGTGTTGGTGAGGTTCATGACATTATGGGTGCGGCTGTTTATTTAGCCTCTGATGCCTCATCTCTGGTTACTGGAACACACCTGATTGTGGATGGGGGTTGGACAGCTGAGTAATGGTTGAACGGGTCACTTCATTTCAAGTAGCTAAATTAGCTGGGGTAAGCCAATCAGCTGTTAGTAGAGTATTTACGCCTGGGGCATCAGCAAGTTCAAAAACCATGCAGAAGGTTCGCACCGCTGCTGATGAATTAGGCTATAGGCCAAACATTTTAGCCCGGTCCCTAATTACTGGGAAAAGTCGCATTATTGGGCTTGTCGTAGCTTATTTAGATAATTATTTTTATCCAATTGCATTAGAAAAGCTTTCTAATGCATTGCAAGCAGTTGGCTATCACGTATTAGTCTTCATGGAATCTAACGATAGTGAGTCTACAGATCATGTAATTGATGGACTGTTAGATTATCAAGTTGATGGAATTATTGCGGCAAGTGTCAGTATATCAAGTGATCTTACTGCAAGATGTGAATCAGCCGGTGTCCCAGTTGTCCTATTTAACCGTGCACAAGAATTAAATGATCATTCAGCTGTAACTTCAGATAACTTTGAAGGTGGGAAAACTGTATCAAGGTTCTTTTTAGCTGCGGGTCATGAACGAATTGCCTACATTGGTGGTTGGGAGGGTGCATCTACGCATCGTGATCGTGAAGCAGGATTTTGTTCAGGTCTTAAAGAAGGAAGTAAACAACTAACAGCCTACGCATTAGCTGATTTCTCTGTTGAGCGTGCAAAAGAGGTTGCACGTGAAATGTTTGACAAGCCAAATTATCCCGACGCGGTTTTTGTGGTGCAGGATTTAATGGCATTTGCTGTAATGGATGTATTGCGTGATGAGCTTGGGATTAAAATTCCTGATGAAGTTAGTATTGTTGGTTATGATGATGTACCACCTGCTGCATTAGCAGCATATGATCTGACGACTATGCGCCAACGTGCCAATATAATGGTCGATAAAACTGTTTCTCTTTTGCTAAATAAAATTGATAATCCAGCATTAGTTCCACAGCATATAAAGGTCAAAAGCCCTTTAATTATTCGTAGTTCTGCAAAAATACCGAAAGGATGGACCTCATGAAAGGTTTCTCAGATCGCTTTAGCGATTTCCCAGATTATATTTTAGGCATCACCAAAGAAATTTGGGAAAATCGAGGTTTGGCCACCCTTAATCATTACTACTCTAAAGATATCCCAGTAAGATCTCCTGGCTCTATAGTATTTGGGAATGAGGGAGTAATTGGAGCAACTATGTCAACTCTTGCAGAATTTCCTGATCGTAGGCTTTTGGGCGAAGATGTAATTTGGTCAGGTTCGCCAGAAAAGGGCATGTTATCTTCTCATCGAATTTTGACAACAGCAACTCATCTGGGTGATGGGGTATATGGAAAAGCAACAGGAACAAAACTAAGATATCGAGTTATAGCTGATTGTCATGCAATCAATAATCAAATTAATGATGAGTGGCTTATCCGTGATCAAGGTGCTGTTGTACGTCAGTTGGGTTGGGATCCACAAAAATATGCAATTGATCTTATCGAGCGTGAGGGCGGGAGAGATATTTGTATAAAGCCTTTTCATCCATCAATCGATAAAGTTGGTCCATATACTGGTCGTGGAAATGATAATGAATGGGGCTCAAAATACGCAAATATTTTAAATAAGATTATGAGTGCTGATTTAAGTGTTATTCCCAAAGAATATGATCGAGCAGTAACAGGATTTTACCCTGGAGGAATGGAGTTATATTCGACAGATGGTGTTGATGGCTTTTGGGCTAAATTACGTGCCGCATTTCCATCTGCAATTTTCTCAATCGATCATCAAATTGGGAGAGAAGACCCAATGATGTCTCCACGTGCCGCAATACGTTGGAGTTTAACTGGCAAACATGATGGTTGGGGTGCTTTTGGAAAACCATCAGGTGCAGAGGTCCATGTTATGGGTGCCAGCCATGTTGAATTTGGGCCGTGGGGTATCCGCCGTGAATATACATTATATGATGAAACCTCGATTTGGAAACAGATCATGATGAAGACAGGATAAGCAGATGACACCGATAGAAATGGAAATGCGGATTGTACGATATGGTAATTTAATACCATGTAAGACAGCATTTATTGATGCACATACTCCTGGTAGTGATCAAAAAGAAAACTTTACGATTATTGGTGGTGGGGTCTCTGAAAGTCCTGACCAACATGTTCATATCAATGATACCCCTGGGTTTAATATTGGTGCAGCAGGCCAGCCGCCAAAATGCCGAAATTCATTACATAGCCACACTACAGCAGAAGTATTTTTCGTTCTTAAAGGCCGCTGGCGTTTCTTTTGGGGGCGTTGGGGTGATGCTGGTGAAGTCACTTTGGAAGAAGGTGATATTATCAATATTCCAACAGGTATATTCCGTGGGTTTGAAAATATTGGTACTGACTATGGAATGATAATGGCAGTTCTTGGTGGGGATGATGCAGGAGGCGGGGTAACGTGGGCACCGCAAGTAATCGAAGATGCAGCAAAACATGGATTAATCTTAGGTGACAATGGTAAACTCTACGATAGTAAAAAGAGCCAAGCTCTTCCTAATGGTGTTGCCCCAATGCCTGTTCTTACAGACGAAGTATTAAAGGAAATTCCTGAACCTCTGGCTATCAATGTCATCCCGCGCCATGTGGCAAGGTATCTTGACCTAATGGGACTAGCCGAAAAATTACCGATTAAAGTTATTGGTGAAAGTGCAATTTTACCAGACAAGCCGGGCTTTGATATTGATTTCATAACACGAGGATCATTAAGTGGTGAGGCATTAACATTTGATAATTCTGTTGTACTAATGCCAATGCGGGGCCATTGGTCGCTGAAATGGGATAGTGGGAGTGTTGTTTTAAACCCAGGCGATACTTGTTTGTTGCCCATAGGTTTTACACACACACTTGAGCCGTCTATGGCTGGTGAAGTCAGTCTATATCGAGTGGTTTCAAACGATGATCCTGCAGGCTCAACTTGGGTAGGCTCTTAAATTTAAATGAAAGAAATACTTATGTCTAAAATTCTTACTTCGCATGTTGGCAGTCTCCCACGAACACAGACGGTTGTGGATTTTATATTTGC
>ENA-ORXF01002567-ORXF01002567.1-marine-metagenome-genome-assembly--contig:-NODE-2567-length-10715-cov-3.446701_pt1 | contig 10715 bp, 13 predicted proteins | sample MGYA00237864_ERZ511476 | MGnify/ENA primary metagenome ERZ511476 (study PRJEB26306, sample SAMN06343908) | marine metagenome | isolation source: coastal waters | place: Atlantic Ocean: West Antarctic... | reverse complement strand
AAGTAGACATGTTCATCTTGAACGGGTGGCCGGATTGGTTGCAGAGCGAACCGGTGGCGCAGTTGAATTCCAACTCTTCCCGCAAGCCCAACTTGGAAACCAACGAGTAATGACAGAAGGCGTTCAATTAGGGACATTAGAAGCGACCGTTTCGCCAGCAGCCTTTCTTGGCGGTTTTAATTCAGCCATATCTATATTGGATATCCCCTACTTAATGCCAGCAGATTCAGCAAAGGCCCAGGCTTTACGTGAGGGCCCTTTTGGAGATGCATTGCTTGAAAGCTTTAGCAGTAAGGGTGTCGTTGGTGTAGCTTGGTGGCCAAATGGAATGAAAAACTTTACTTCAAATAAGCCTCTAAATAACATTGCAGCATTTGCAGATCAAAAGTTTCGTGTGATGGACTCAAAAATCTTAATTGAACAATTTAATGCACTTGGCGCATCTGCTATAGCATTACCATTTGGCGAATTATATACATCTTTGCAAACTGGAGTTGTCGACGGACAAGAAAACCCTCTTGATACTATTCTTCGTATGAAGTTTTTTGAGGTCCAAGATTACCTAGTAATTTCAGAGCATGGCGCAATGGAAGACCTCGTTCTTTTTAATCCAACCTGGTGGAATAGCCTTCCAGATGAATATCAAGGCATTATCAAAGATGCGTTTAACGAAGTTGTTCCTGATTTGATTGTTCACAAGGGAGAGGCCGTAAAAGGCGCACTTGATGCAATTGCGAAAAGTGACATAAACATTCGGACAGCTTCTGCCGATGAGCGAAGCGCATTCCGTGATGCTATGTATGATGGTTCAGCCGCTGCATACATCGATCGTGCCGGAGATGCAGGCCAAAAGCTTATCGATATATATACAGCGAACCATTAAAAAAGATTTTAATGTAGCCAGGCCTACCAAAAATAGGCCTGGTGAAAGTTTTATTTAGTTCATGAGACTTAATCTCTTTGCAGGTGATTAAAGGAAAATACAGTGAAATTATTATTTTACATACGCCTAGCAGAGCGGTCATTTTTAGTAGCACTATTCTTAGCAATGGTAGTACTTTTTTTTGGTAATGTTATCGCCAGAGAAATAGGTGGAACATTTGCAAGCAAATTTGCTTGGATAGAGGAAGCCGTGAGGTTCATGAATATATTTTTAGTATTTATAGCACTTGGGCTTGCTTTGGAAAAAGGTCGCCATGTTGGAATAGATACGCTTCGAGACAGATTACCCAAAAATCTAAGAAAGTCTCTTCTAAAAATTATTGATGCCACAGGTTTTTTCTTTGCAATCTACCTCTCATGGCTTGGAATTGGTCTTGTTAAATTCGTCCTAATGACAGGCCAAAGAAGTCCCACGCTAGATATTCCTGTAGGTTGGGTTTATTCTGCACCAGTAATTGGCTTTGGCCTCTTAGCGCTACGATTTGCACTAAGCTTCTTTGGCTACATAGACCGCTTTACCATATATGATTCGAATGTGGAGGCTGAGCAATAATGCTTTTTTTAATTATTGGTTTAGCCGCGATTTTGCTTATTCTTGGATTTGAAATGTTTCTTGTGTTGGGAATACCTGCACTTGCAACTAAAGAAGCTTTTTATGGAAATATTCCAGATCTAGCAGTTATTCAGAAGATTTTTGGTGGAATTGATCACACCACACTTCTTGCAATTCCATTTTTTATATTTGCCGCCCACCTTATGGGCTCTGGGCAAATATCAAAAAACTTAACAGGCCTAGTTAGATCACTTATTGGCCATACTCGCGGAGGTATGGGCCATACAGTAATTGGCGCATCAATGGCCTTTGGGTCTGTGTCAGGATCAGCACCAGCAACGGTGGCAGCCATGGGCAAAATGGTATACCCAGAAATGCGCAAAAATGGTTTCTCAGAAAAATTTAGCCTTGGTCTGCTTGTTGCCAGTGCAGAAACAGCACTTTTAATTCCTCCTTCTATTACATTTATTATCTATGGCTGGATGACGGGTACATCAATTGCTAAACTTTTTGCTGGCGGCTTAGCTGTTGGTATATTTTTGGGCTTAGCCTTTGCTATTATGGTATGGATTGAAGCCAAACGCTGCGGAATCCAGCCTGATAAAAAAACAACTTGGGGTGAAAGATATACAGCAACCAGAAAGGCAGTATGGGCACTTGGCATGCCATTTATTATCCTAGGTGGTATATACTCTGGCACAATAACACCAACTGAAGCTGCCGCTGTGAGCGTTGTCTATGCTATTTTTGTTGAGATGGTAATTTATCGTAATTTTAGTTTTAAAGATTTGGTAAATATTACAGAACAAAGTGCTATAGCGACTTGTGTGATATTTATCCTGCTCGCGATGGGTGGTCTAATTTCATTTTATGTCACACTAGCTCAGGTTCCAACGCAAATTACAGACTTTTTAACCGCTATAGATGCTGGGCCATTCCAGTTTCTCTTAGCTGTAAATATATGCTTTCTAATTGCAGGTATGTTTATTGATCCAAACTCTGCATTACTTATTCTTGTCCCCCCCCTCTTCCCAGTAGCAACAGCCATGGGTGTCGATCCTGTTCACTTTGGCATGATAGTAACTCTTAATATTAGCCTTGGAATGATCACACCACCTTTTGGCCTAGACATATTCGTTGCATCTTCCACTTTAAACAAACCTGTCCTTAACATTATAAACGGTGTCTGGCCGTTCGTATTTGTCAACATTTTAGTTTTAATGGTTGTTACTTACGTACCCCAAATATCACTTTTTATTCCACAATTAATCTTTGGTTGAGAGAGGCACATTATGACAATTCAACAATTGCCAAACATAGAAAATGCTTCTCCAGCCACCAAAAATATTTACGAAGTGGACACATTTGTAAAAAGTAACACAGCAATTACTGAAGAGTACCGCCTCCTCATTCTTGAAGCACCAAAAACTATACTAAATTGTCAACCAGGACAATTTTTTCACCTTCAATGTCCAGTTACAAGGTCCCATCAACCTTATTTGCGACGTCCAATGAGTATTTACAGTTACTCTCAACAAGATTGCGAACTTCAGTTTCTCTTCAAGGTAACGGGTGAAGGAACTCAGGCTCTTTCAGAACTTAAAAATGGTGATACCCTTAACGTCCTAGGCCCCCTTGGTGTTGGATTTTCTATAGAGCCTGAGTGGGAAAATCTTTTATTGCTCGCTCGCGGTGTCGGCCTAGCAACTCTAGCACCGCTCGCTCAAGAGGCAAACAGACTGGGGAAAAAACTAACAGCAATCTGTTCGGCTCGTTCACCAAATGCTCTTATGTCTATAGATTACTTTAAAGATATGGGAGCAGATGTGATCACCATTACTGATACAGAGGGTACCTCTACATTAGATAATATGAGACATATCATTGAGTTAAAAATTTCCCAAGGCGCCGTCGACGTAATGTATACATGTGGCTCAAATCGCATGCTGAAATTGCTTCAAGAAATTGGAAGTTTACACTCACTTCCTGGAGAAATAGCTCTGGAACAGCAAATGGCTTGTGGTTTGGGTATGTGCCAATGCTGTGTACGCTCCTTCAACCGATGCGGGGTTATAACCCAAGAACGTGTGTGCCGGGAAGGCCCTGTCTTTAAGATTCAAGAAGCAATGCCATGGTAAACCTTAAGACAAAAATAGGTGAATTAATCCTTAAAAACCCGATCATGCCAGCTTCGGGAACCTTCTCTGAAGACCTTGCAGAAGTACTAGACCTTAATAAACTTGGCGCACACGTAACAAAGACAATTACAGAAGAAAAACGTTGTGGAAATCCTTCCCCTCGCGTGTGCGAAGTAAGTGGTTCAATGTTGAATTCGATCGGTATTCCCTCAAAAGGAATTGAGTATTTTATTGATACAGTTATTCCTTTTTATAGTCAGTATAATGTTCCTCTTATTGTTAGTATTTCCGCACAAACTTCAGATGGGTTTGCACGAATTTGTGAACGCGTTTCAGTACCTGGGGTAGATGCTATTGAAGTTAATATATCATGTCCAAATATTGAAGAAGACGGCAAGGCATTTGCCATGCGCCCATCCACAACTCAAAGCGTTATGACTAAATTACGTAGTGCTACAGATCTTCCTCTCTGGGCAAAATTGAGTCCAAATACTGGTGAAACCATTGAGGTGGCTATGGCAGCTGAAGAATCAGGGGCAGATGCACTTGTCGTCTCAAATACAATGCTATCAATGGCGATCGATATTCATAGTCGTAAGCCAAAACTTGGGAACCTTATGGGGGGGCTTTCTGGGCCATCTCTAAAGCCGATAGCACTACGCATGGCTTATCAGTGCGCCAAATCAGTCAGTATTCCAATTATTGGTTGTGGTGGCATTTCAACAGTTGAAGATATTATTGAATATTTAATTGCAGGCGCTACCGCTATTCAAGTTGGCACTGCAACTTTTATTAATCCAAATGCAATGGTCACATTACTTGCCGACCTCGAGAACTTTCTACAAAAGCAAAACATACAGAATATTTCAGATTTAATTGGATCAGTTCGAGATGAAGATGCAACTGATGACGTTGTATTCATGGAAACAGCACCATGAATGTAAAACACAAATTTATGATAGATACTGCGGAATTATTGCTTGCAAATTCATGGTTTACAGCTGTTGAATACATGAGCCCCGATGAAGAAGGTGTCACCCGACCTGCATTTTCAGCGATGGAAACCCAAGTTCTTGATTACCTAGCAGACCAAGCAAGGTCTGCAGGGTTAGCAGTCACATTTGATGCAGGTCAAAATGCAATTTTCTCTTTGCCAGAAGATGCAAATGTTGAAGAATATGTACTAGTTGGTTCACATGTTGATACTGTTCCCATGGGCGGGAACTTCGATGGCTTAGCAGGCGTACTGGCAGGGTTACTCTGCCTCATTAGAGCTCAAGCCAATAATATCAAATTCAAACGTCCAGTAAAAGTTATTGCCATGCGTGGTGAAGAAAGTGCCTGGTTTGGGCCATGCTATATAGCTTCTAAAGCTCTTTTGGGTGTTCTTTCGGGCGCTGAACTAACTTCACCCCATAAAAATGATGGCCGAACACTTAGTAGTCACATGTCAGATGTTGGTATAAATATGGAACCAATTATTGCAGGGAAACCATTACTAAAAAAAGAAAAAGTTCTTGAATACATCGAGTTACACATTGAACAAGGACCACTCTTAATTGGAAAAAATATGCCAGCTGCAGTAGTATCTGCTATTAGAGGTAATATTCGCCATAAAAAAGTTAGGTGCATTGGCGAAGCTGGACATTCTGGGGCAGTACCTCGAGCATTTCGCAAAGATCCCGTACTTGCAATGGCTAACTTACTCAATCGTTTAGACGAAAGCTGGCTGACAATTCTTCAAAAAGGTGATGATTTAGTGCTCACATCTGGAATTGTCTCTACAGATCCCAAAAGACACGCCATGTCGCGAATACCAGACGAAGTTGGTTTTAGTTTAGATATTCGGAGCCAAAGTCAAGATGTTTTAGACGCTATGACTATTCTTCTAAAAGAAGAAATTAATGACATCGAGTGTGAACGTCATGTCAAGTTTGATCTTGATCCTGCTCATATTACTCCACCTGCACTTATGGATACTGAGGTTGTAAAAAATCTTGAAAAGGCAATGTCGCGAATTGGTTTAAAACCTACAACTATGGCGTCAGGTGGCGGCCATGATGCAGCAATATTTGCAAATGCAGGCATTCCTACAGCCATGATTTTTGTCAGAAATCAAAATGGTTCCCATAACCCTCTAGAAGCTATGAAAACTGAAGACTTTCTTGTTGGCACCTCAATTATTTATGAACACCTCACAGGGGCTAACTAATGATCCAAACAGAAGTTCTATTGAACATGCCTGATGATATGCACCTTCACCTTAGGGATGGAAACATATTAAATGGGGTCGTTGGCTATAGTGCCCGCAACTTTGGGCGCGCAATTATTATGCCAAACTTAGTACCACCAATTTCTACGTCTGATGCTGCATTAGATTACAGGCGTCGCATATTAAATGCACTTGACCATAAATCAACATTTCAGCCTTTGATGACATTGTACCTAACAGAATCTACAACATCCCATGAAATAGAAAAGGCTGCAGCCTCACCATTCATCAAAGCTGTGAAGCTTTATCCAGCGGGTGCTACAACAAATTCAGAGAGTGGTGTTCGTAATATAAAAAAATCCTATCATTTATTCAGGAAAATGGCTGAGCTTGACTTGCCATTACTTGTTCATGGTGAGGTTACAGATCCAGATATAGATATTTTTGATCGCGAGGAAGTATTTATAGACAGAATTCTTGAACCATTAAGACGCGAGATTCCTGATCTTCGAATAGTTATGGAACATGTTACAACAAAAAATGGAGTGGATTATGTAAAAAATTCAAAAAAGAATTTATTTGCAACCTTAACTACACACCATTTAATGCTGAACAGAAATGCAATGTTAGTTGGCGGTCTCCGCCCTCACTACTATTGCTTACCAATATTAAAACGTGAAAAACACCGCGCAGCCTTGCGCTCAGCAGCAACATCAGGTGATCCACGATTTTTCCTCGGAACAGATTCCGCTCCACACCTCACACATACTAAAGAAAGTGCATGCGGTTGTGCTGGAGTATTTTCAGCAGTAAATTCAATGGGCTGCTTGGCCACAGTTTTTGAAGAAGAAAATGCGCTCTCTAAACTTAATAAATTCACAGCTGAAAATGGAGCTAACTTCTATGGACTAAAGGTAAACAAAAATAAAATTCGTTTAATTCGAAAGTCAAAAGTAGCAATTTTTCCAGATACCATTAGTATAGGAAATGAGACTATAACTGTGTTTGACCCTGGCATACCAATTTATTGGCACATCGATTATATGATAAACGAATAAGCTACCGAAAGAACAAAAATGTCGAGTGAATATCCATCACGAAAATTAATAGCAGAAACTACTGCAAAAATGTTACTTGAAATAGACGCTATTCATTTCAATTCAGATAAACCATTTACATTTACATCTGGAATTGTGAGCCCAGTATACATAGATTGTCGTAAAATAATATCATATCCACATATTCGTGAAATGATTACAAATTTTTCAGTTTCAGTATTATTGCGTGATGTTGGATTTGAACAATTTGATGCAATTGCGGGTGGAGAAACTGCTGGTATTCCATTTGCTGCATGGATTGCTAGAGAAATGGGTCTTCCAATGCAATACGTTCGAAAAAAACCTAAAGGTTTTGGACGAAATGCACAAATCGAAGGCGTTCTATCAAAAAAACAACGGGTCTTGCTTGTGGAAGATCTCACTACCGACGGCGGCAGCAAAATTAATTTTTGTAAAGCTTTGCGCAAGGCTGGTGCACAAGCAGATCACACCATTGTTATATTTTATTATGATATATTTGAAGAAACTCGCACAAAATTATCATCTGAAGGCATAACATTACACTCACTTGCGACTTGGTGGGATGTTCTTGCTGTTTGCAAATCTGAAAACCACTTTAATACACGAACACTTAAACAAGTAGAAACTTTTCTGAATCATCCTCTAGAATGGTCAGGAAAAAATGGTGGTGCAACCTCCATCACAATGTAAGGAAAATACACATGATGTTTGATGAAATACTCCAAACTCTATCTGAAAATGGTAAAAGCGGTCGCGCATATGGCAAAGTTATTGAACTTACATCAACCGCAATGAAAGAAGATCCAAGCCATGCAACCGGCTATCTATTATTGAGTGTCTTAGCTGAACGCTTCATGGAAGGTACTGGTCGTCTACCAATAACTACATTGCAAGTAGAAAATGCCTTTGAAGATTTTTCTAAAAATGCAAATTCTTTAAAGGATGCCTATGCATCAGGAGATTTTAAATCTGTTGAGGCAGCACTAAATAAAGTTTCTCATGCTTGTATAAAACTATCTGGAGCTGAATAAACCTATTTAGTAGATCGAACTGTAAATTGATTTGCTGTAGTTTGGAGTTCTTAATCTTCATTCATTGACACAAGTAAAAATTTTGATAGCTAGTTTTGACTGGATAGAACAAATATATAACATCAAAGTGATAATTTCCAAATAATAACAAACCAAACAGACCTATAATATTTGAAGTAATAAATTTAGCTTAAGTAAGAGTTAAACTTCTGAGGCATTTCAAGTTTTTAAAGTTTGCTAAGCTAGCTTTTTAAGTAATTTTTGGGGAAACAATTATGAAGTTTATGCCTCTCCTATTTATTATACTTTTACTGAACTTTGCGTCTAGCGCAAATGCCCACAGTGCCGGCCTAAACAAACAGGGCTGTCATGCAGGCTCCCAGCCATATCACTGTCACAAAGTACCAATAGTAGTCCCCCTAAATACAAAAATACTTACAGGTAAAGTAACTCATGTACGTGATGGAGACACCATTGAAGTTAAAGGAATAGCAGTTCGCCTATCAGCATTAGACTGCCCTGAAAGAGGCACTAAGAAAGGTGACTACGCAACAAAGATAGCCAAACAGTTTACTGGTTCTCAGGCTATGTGTGAACTTACAGGAGCAAAGACATATAATAGACTTGTTGGATACTGCAGCATCAATGGTACTGACTTTGGCAAATACATGATGGAGAATTCTTCATGTAAAGTTTGGGAGAAGTATGATGTTTGGGATCGATATTAAAACAGGTTTGCCACTTTCACCACACTCACTGGAATAGCTTTTGTTTGTACAGTTTATTTAACAGTCACTGTAAAGCACTGAGCCATCTGGCATAGTTGTATTGCAAAAAATAGCACCCTTCATTTTGGTAGTTTCCAGATTAGTATCACGTAGACTAGCACCAGTAAGATCAGCCCCACTCAGGTCAGACATAATCAAATCAGCACCACTCAGATCAGCACCATTCAAATAAGTACTATTCAAATAAGCACCCGTCAGATCAGCATCCGTTAGATTAGTAGCACTCAAATTAGCACCATATAGTTTAGCACCCCTAAGATCAGCACCACTCAGATTAGTACCACTCAGGTAAGCATCACCCAGTTTAATATCAATTAGATTTGCAGCACTCAGATTAGCGCCATTCAGATTAGCAATAACTAGATTAGCGCCTTCCAGATTTACACCTTCTAGATTAGCACCCTCTAAATTAGCACCAATCAGATCACACTTCACACACTCATTTGTATTCTTCAGCCTCTGCAAATCATCTGGATCAAGAGCAAATGCACTACTGGCAAACATAGATACTGCTATGGTCAGAGCTGTCAGTATTAGTTTCATTTAGAATAGTTCCTCTTGCTTTTATGAGCTACGCTTCTTGCAAAAAAGTTGCACCATATTTATGATTATCGATTAGTATTCTTGACATAGTTAAACCTCCCCTTCAAAATAAAACAAGATGCTAATGACAGTTATTTAGCCAATTAAGGCCGAGACAACAGGGTACTACTATGAATCGAATAAAAGACTTTATACTAAACAACTGGAACTTAGTAATGGATGACACACGCAATCCATTGAGGAACATACCCAACACAGCAACACGACATATGATCATGCAAGTACTCGCATGGATGTGGTGTATCGTATTTGGTATGGTAGTAGGAAGTTGGTATGTGGGTATAATAAGTCTAGTAGGACATATTCTATTACTTGCAGCCATCGCAATGACAGTGGCAACATTTGAGACTGCAAAACGTAAACCAAATATGTTTATATATGGTCTTCGTGGTAAGGGTGGAGAGCATGAATAAAATATGAATGTATTTCCCGCATATATTATACAAACAAAGGATCATTTCCTTGTAGGTACTGAATGGTCATATGGTAAAGGTACTGTAACCATGCAAGAGGGGGGTTTCTCTTGTACTTGTAAGAAGAACCCTAGAATACCATGCAATCATATAAAGAACGTCAAACTACGTCTATATGGTACATTTGATGAGCATTACGATACTAGTAATATACATTGACATTCATCTTTGATGTGGACGGCACACTGACAGATGCACGAAAACCAATTAATCCTAAATTCCATGAGTTCTTACTCGACTTTATATGTAACCATCGCTGTATCATCGTTACAGGAAGTGACAGACCCAAGACACTAGAACAACTAGGACTAACACTTACAAACACATTCTATCGTACATATCATTGTAGTGGTAATCACGCATTCATTGGCTCAAAAGAAGAGTATAGAAACACTTGGAAGATAGGTAAAGAACATTACAAGTTTCTGAATGACCAACTCAACACAAGTAACTATTCAGAAAAGACAGGCGAACATATTGAACAACGTATAGGAAGTGTAAATTTCAGTATAGTAGGAAGAAACGCTAGTTGGGATGAACGTAAAAACTTTGCTGAATGGGATAAGATACACCAAGGAAGAACACTCACTGCACTTGCATTTAATAAAACATTTGATGATGTAGTCGCTCAAGTGGGGGGAGAGACTAGTATAGACATATTCCCACAAGGATATGATAAGAGTCAGATATGTAAACACTATAGAGATAGTAAGACTATATTCTTTGGTGACAAGTGTATGCCAGACGGTAATGATTATAGTATTTCCCAGAAATGTACACGCTACTATCAGATTGATAATGGATATAAACAGACATGGAATATCCTCAGAGAACAGTACAGCGGATAGATTTGGGTGAGAATGGTATTTTATGGGAATATCGGACACTTTAATTAA
>ENA-ORXF01002564-ORXF01002564.1-marine-metagenome-genome-assembly--contig:-NODE-2564-length-10720-cov-3.756084_pt1 | contig 10720 bp, 8 predicted proteins | sample MGYA00237864_ERZ511476 | MGnify/ENA primary metagenome ERZ511476 (study PRJEB26306, sample SAMN06343908) | marine metagenome | isolation source: coastal waters | place: Atlantic Ocean: West Antarctic... | reverse complement strand
ATACCATTGGTGTAAATATCAATACTGCAAGTGAATCTTTGTTGAGTTATGTTTCTGGAATCGGACCAAAAATTGCAGAAAATATTGTGAATTATAGAAATGAAAAAGGTTCTTTTACTTCAAGGATGGCCATTAAAAAGGTGCCTCGTTTAGGAGGAAAAGCTTTTGAGCAAGCTGCTGGCTTTTTACGTATTAAGAATGGTAAAAATCCGTTAGATGATTCTGGTGTGCATCCAGAAAGTTATGGTTTGGTGGCCGAAATGGCAAAAGATCTAAAGAAAAGTATTTCTGAATTAATTGGAAATAAAGAAATGTTACAAAAAATTCCTTTAGAAAAATACACCACTGAAACTATTGGATTGCCTACTTTAAAAGATATTATAAGTGAACTAGAAAAACCAGGTGTAGATCCAAGAGCGAAAGCGAAAGTGTTTTCCTTTGATGCAACTATTAAAACAATTGCAGATTTAAGAATTGGTCAAATCTTACCAGGAATTGTAAATAACATTACCAATTTTGGTTGTTTTGTAGCTATTGGAACCAAAGAAAGTGGTTTGATTCATGTTTCTAACTTATCGGATACTTTTGTAAAAGATGTCAATGCAATTGTTACTTTACAACAACAAATTAATGTAAAAGTTTTAGAAGTGGATGTGGTGCGGAAGCGGATTCAATTGGCTTTGATTAAATAGTTATCCAACTTATTAACTTTCCCGTAAAAATCTTAAATATTTCCTTACTTTCGAGTTTGTAAAATCACCCCATGAAAGTCTGTATTGCAGAAAAACCAAGTGTCGCCAGAGAAATTGCTACTATATTAGGAGCCAACACAAAACGTGATGGTTATTATGAAGGCAACGGCTATGCGGTAACGTATACATTCGGTCATTTATGCACTCTTTTAGAACCTAAAGACTACAAACCGCATTGGAAAAGTTGGGATTTGAACAACTTACCCATGTTACCAGACCGCTTTGACACCAAAGTTACGGGAGATGCCGGAATTAGAAAGCAATTTAATATTGTAAAATCACTATTTGACAAAGCATCTGTGGTTATTAATTGTGGGGATGCAGGAACCGAAGGGGAGCTTATACAACGTTGGGTCATAAACCAATGCAATTACAAAGGAGAAGTACAACGTTTATGGATTTCTTCGCTTACAGAGGAAGCTATAAAGGAAGGGTTTAAGAACTTAAAGCCTTCTGAACAATATGACAATCTCTATTATGCCGGCTTTTCGAGAGCTATTGGAGATTGGCTTTTAGGCTTAAACGCAACTCGTTTGTACACTGTAAAATATGGTGGTTACAAACAAGTTTTATCTGTGGGAAGAGTGCAAACGCCTACCCTAGCGATGATTGTAAACAGGTTTATAGAAATAACTAATTTTAAACCACAACCTTATTGGGAATTACAAACTACGTATAGAAACACCCTTTTTAATTATGAGGATGGTCGTTTTTTAAAACAAGAAGACGGACAAGTATTGGCCAATAAAGTGAAGGAATCTGATTTTGAGATTGTTTCGGTCGTTAAAAAGAAGGGAAAAGAATACGCTCCAAAACTATTTGATTTAACAGGCTTACAGGTCTATTGTAATAATAAATTCGGATTTTCTGCGGATGAAACCCTAAAGATGGTTCAGAAATTATACGAGATGAAAGTGGTTACTTACCCCAGAGTAGATACTACTTTTCTACCAAACGATGTCTATCCTAAAATTTCAGGAATCTTATCAAAATTAACGAAGTATAGCGAATTAACGCAACCACTTTTAGGACAAAAAATAAAGAAATCGAAACGTGTTTTTGATGATACTAAAGTGACCGATCACCACGCCATAATTCCGACAGGTATACAAGGAAATTTGCAATACAATCAGCAACAAGTCTACGATATTATCACAAGACGCTTTATTGGTGCTTTTTATCCGGATTCTGATGTTTCTAATACGGCCGTAATTGGCAAAGCGGCAGACGTTCCTTTTAAAACAACAGGAAAAGAAATATTGACCAAAGGTTGGCGCGTTGCTTTTGAAACAGAAGAGCGCAAAATTAAAAAGGAATTAAACGAGCAAGCAACCCTACCTTCTTTTGTAAAAGGAGAAAAAGGAATGCACCAACCCTCTTTTTTAGAAAAGGAAACAAAACCACCAAGAAACTTTACAGAAGCAAGCTTGTTACGTGCCATGGAAACCGCAGGAAGACAAGTAGATGACGATGAAATGCGTGAGCTAATGAAAGAAAACGGCATTGGAAGACCGTCTACAAGAGCAAGTATTATTGAAACCTTGTTCCGAAGGAAATATATTGAGCGTAAAAAGAAATTGGTTTTACCCACCCAAACAGGCATCGATTTAATTAACATTATCGACAACGAATTACTAAAGTCTGCCGAATTAACCGGGCGCTGGGAAAAACGTTTAAAGGAAATTGAACGAGGAGAATTTAATGCTGGAACCTTCATCAACAACATGAAGAAAATGGTAGACGAATTGGTGTATGAAGTCCGATCTAACAAAACTTCGAAGCGCATTTCTTCTAACACTACCTCCACTGCGAAAGATGAGAAAGCAGCTGTTGCTTCAAAAACGAAAACACCATCAAAATCTAAAAAAGAAGTTGCCGGAAAAACCTGTCCGAAATGCAAAAAAGGCACGATTTTAAAAGGTTCTTCTGCCTTTGGTTGTTCCGAGTATAAAAATAACTGTAGTTTGAAAATTCCGTTTGAAATATACGGGAAAAAAGTGTCTGAAAATCAATTGATTCGATTGTTAGACAAAGGCTGCACTACCAATTTAAAAGGCTTTAAAACAGCTGATAAAGCGGTAGAAGGTTTACTTCGTTTTGACGAAAATTTCAGCCTAAAATTAGAAGCGAAAAAAGCTGCGACTACCACAAGTTCAACAAAGAACACTTCAGAAAAAATTAGTTGCCCTAAATGTAAAACAGGAACTGTCTTAAAAGGAAAAACAGGGTATGGATGTTCGGCTTACAAAACGGGTTGTAATTTTGTTTTTACTTTTGAAAACATCAAAAAAATAGCCAATGGAAAACCATTGACAAAAGAACTGGTACTGCAGATAATTAGTGCTTAATTTTCTTAAAAAGACCCCAGATATTTTTACGTTTTTTATTTTATAGGAATAACAACTACTGATTGACAATTTTAGCCCTGATTGAAACGGCATCCTTTTTATTGCCTCTTGCAAAGAACCTATTTTATAAAAAATATGTATGCAGCATTCAAAAAATTAAATTGAAAAGGACTGACATAAAAAGATACAGTGGAAAGCAGGAAATAGCTTCTAAAACAAACTAATCAATCATGTTTTTTAAATAAAACTGCTCTACTTTTTCTCTTGCCCAAGGCGTAGTTCTTAAAAACTTTAAACTCGATTTATACGTAGGATTGTTTTTAAATGCATTAATATTTAAAGTATCTCCTAAATCTTCCCAACCATATTCTAGAAATAATTGTTCTAGCATGGTTGCTAATTTTATACCGTGTAAAGGGTTGTTCGGTTGGTCTTGGCTCATTTTAGTTTCAGAAAATTATAATAAAATCAAATGTAATACTAATATTTTTTTTAGTTCGCACATATTAACAATTATTAGCAATTGATAATTGCGAATTTTTCAATAATTTAGCCCAAAATATAGAAATACAACAATGAAAAATATCGCATTACATTCAATTCACGAAAAATTAGGCGCAAAAATGGTTCCTTTTGCAGGTTATAATATGCCTGTACAATATGAAGGCGTTACTGCAGAACATTTAACGGTTAGAACAGATGTTGGAGTTTTTGACGTAAGTCATATGGGAGAGTTTTTAGTGAGCGGAGAAAACGCGCTGGCTTTAATTCAAAAAGTAACTTCTAATGACGCTTCTAAATTAGCAATTGGTGATGCACAATACAGCTGTTTTCCTAATGAAAATAACGGAATTGTAGACGATTTAATTTGTTATAAAATGAAGGAAGATCAATATTTACTAGTTGTAAATGCTTCTAATATTGAAAAAGATTGGAACTGGATTTCTAACTATAACGAAAGCTTTAAAGCAGATTTAAAGGATGTATCTGAAGCGTATTCGCTGTTAGCAATTCAAGGCCCCAAGGCTGTGGAAGCAATGCAATCTTTGTCTTCTGTAGATTTGGCAGCAATTCCTTTTTATAAATTTAAAGTCAGTGATTTTGCAGGCGTTGAAAACGTAATTATTTCTGCTACGGGCTATACAGGTTCTGGCGGATTTGAAATTTACTGTAAAAATTCTGACGCTGAGCATATCTGGAATAAAGTTTTTGAAGCAGGTGCAACCTTCGGAATTAAACCTATTGGTTTGGCTGCAAGAGATACTTTGCGTCTAGAAATGGGGTATTGTTTGTACGGAAACGATATTAACGACACCACATCGCCAATTGAGGCTGGCTTGGGTTGGATTACCAAGTTTACCAAAGACTTTGTAAATGCAGATGCATTGGCAAAAGAAAAAGAGGAGAAACCAACAAGAAAATTGGTTGCTTTTGAGTTAGATGAAAGAGGCATACCAAGACAAGGTTATGACATTGTAGATGAAAACGGAAACGTTATTGGCGTTGTTACTTCGGGTACAATGAGCCCCTGTTTACAAAAAGGAATTGGAATGGGCTATGTACCAAGAATTCTTTCTAAAACGGGTACACAAATACATATTCAAGTGCGTAAAAAGGCAATTCCTGCAACGATTATAAAATTACCTTTTTACAAAGGATAAGTTTTTCACATTTAAAAGTAATAAATAAAAATGGCATATTTCGAAACTTCGAAGTATGCCGTTTTTGTATTTTAAAGACGTATTTTTGCTAGCGAAAACAGTACTTAAAAACAACCTCACTAAAACAAGTAAAAATGAGCTTTTTAAAGGCAGAGTGGAGAAAATTAGCTTTTGCAAATTATGAAGTTGACCCCCGTATTTTAGAAAAATATGTTCCGCCAGGAACAGAAATCGATTTATGGGAAGGCAAATGTTTTGTTAGTTTAATTGGTTTTATCTTTTTGAACACTAAAATCTTCGGAATAAAAGTACCTTTTCATGCTACTGTAGAAGAAGTAAACCTGCGTTTTTATGTGAGACGTTTTGAAAACAATACCTGGAAACGTGGTGCTGTTTTTATAAAGGAAATTGTTTCTAAACCCGCATTAACCTTTGTAGCCAATACCATTTATAAAGAACATTACGAAACCATGCCCATGAAATACAAATGGGAAGAAAATAATAAAAGCAGAAGTGTTTCTTATCACTGGAGAAAAAATAAAATTTGGCAATCTTTTAAAATTAAAGCAGCGCTTGAAACGTCTGAAATTGAAGAAAATAGTGAGACTGAATTTATTACCGAACATTACTGGGGCTATGCAAAAGTAAATGATACAATTACCAATGAATATGAGGTGACGCACCCCAGATGGAAACAATACGAAGTAGAAAGTTCTGCCATACAAGTTGATTTTGAGTTGGTATATGGAAAGGATTTTGAGTTTTTAAATCATGTAAAACCTACCTCTATTATGCTTATTGAAGGTTCTAAAATAACCATTGAAGGCAAGAGAACTATAAAAAATAAATCTTTATAGCAGTAAATATTACTTAAAATAAATACAGCAGAATAACGATGTTCGCTCTCTTTTTAGTGCTAAAATATAGTATTAAAAAGGACACATCTAGAAGCCTCTAGATTGCTGTTTTTAATTTTAAAATGGGTATGTTTACGAGCTGAAATAAAGCAAAAAAATAACTATGAATTGTCTATTAACTGGTGGTGGGGGAATTGTTGGAAGTCACATTATTTTTGAATGGTTGCACAAAGCCATTATTGAAAAAACAATAGCACATCTCTTTATAGTGCTCAGAGCGAATGAAAAATCTGCGCAAGAACGTTTAGAAACTATTTTACAGGATGCCTCTAGACCCGCATTTTTAAACGCATTTACTTTAGAAGCTTGCCTAGAGAAAATAACCGTTATTTCTAGCGATTTATCAACAATAAAAAAAGAAACATTAGAAAAATATAATTTCGAAACTGTAATACACTGTGCAGGCTCTACCAACTTGTTGCATACAGCAGATTCTAAAGAGACCGTACACGCACAAAACTACTTGGTAACAAAGCAACTCTTAACGCAACTTCCAAAGGCGGTTACTCGCTTTATATACATTAGTACTGCGTATTCTTTTGGTATTCAAGATGAAAAAGTAAATGATCATATCGAAAACTATGCCGTAACTCGTTTTAGGAATCCGTACGAAGAATCTAAATATGAAAGCGAAAAATATGTAAGAGAAACGTGCAAGGCAATCAACGTTGCTTCTCAGATTTTAAGACCTAGCATTATTTGTGGTCGTTTGCTAGAAAAGCCATTTTATGAAACTCCGAAATTTGATGTATTCTATTCTTGGGCAATGTTTTTAGATAAATATGCTAGGAAATCTAAAGGAGATTTTAGAATTTGGGTTGATAAAGAAAGTGGCTTAAATATTGTACCCGTAGATTTTGTATCGAAAGCTATTTTATATGCCTTTTTGAATCCGGATATTAAAGAACTGAACATTGTAAACCCTACACAAATATTACATACAGATTATGTGGGTGCTGTTTTAAATTCTTTCGATGTAAATTCTTTTTCATACGTTTCTGAAAGGCCAGAAAATCTAAATGGTTTTGAGCAATTGTATTACAAAACGATAGGCAGTCTTTTTGAAAAATACATATCTATACCAGATTTACAATTTGAAGCAGCAGGGATTTCTAAGCTAATCACGAAGTTAAAATTAGAGCCCACTCTTGGAGTTCATGAAAATTTTATGAATCTTATTCATTTTTCGGTAGAAAAAAAGTTTAGAAAAAGCTATTAATAAAGACGGTAACCTTTGGATTCATTCACACAAATAATTTTAGGCGCTGCGGTTGGAGAAGCTGTTTTAGGAAGAAAAATTGGCAATAAAGCACTATTGTATGGCGCTATTGCAGGTACAATTCCAGATTTAGATGTAATCGCTTCCTTTTTTACAGATACGGTTACTGCTTTAGAAATTCATAGAGGTTTTACACATTCCATTTTTTTCTCGTTACTTTTCGCCCCCATATTTGCGTTTATTGTACACCAGTATGAAACGTATAAAAACTTTAAAAATTGGACCTTACTTTTCTTTTGGGCATTTATAACACATCCTATTTTAGATGCACAGACCACTTGGGGCACGCAACTCTTCTGGCCTTTAAACATTCGATTGGCATTTAAAAACATCTTTGTAATAGACCCATTTTACACCCTGCCATTTTTAGTGTTTCTAATTTTAGCAATGCGGCAAAAGAAGGCAAGTAAAAAAAGATGTTTTTATAATAACCTAGGGCTAGGTATTAGCAGTTCTTATTTAGTGCTCACCCTTATTTTAAAGGGAGTTTCTTATCAGAAATTCACTCAAGAACTCGCTATACAAAACATAAACTACATCGAAATAAAAACAAAACCAACGCCGCTAAACACTATTTTATGGACGGCAAATGTAAACACTAAAGATTATTTTTATATTGGAAATTCCTCTTTTTTTGATGACAACCCAATTCATTTTTCAGAATATCCTAAAAATCATTATTTGTTAGGTGCTATCGCAAAACACCCAAAAACAAAAAGAATGATTGCCATCTCTAAAGGTTGGTATACCATCAATAAAAAAGACAACCATTTGTACTTTAATGACTTGCGTTTTGGGGTTTTAAGCATACAACCAAATGCTACCAATTTTGTTTTCAAATATAAAATCGAAATAGCTACGGATGGCACTCCGTTTTTTATTGAAGAACCCAAAGATAAAAGCGATGGTAAGAAATTATTATTCGATTTATGGACACGAATTAAAGGGAACTAAATAAGCTTTTTACTACTATCTTTCTTCTCAAAAACACTTAAATTTGCATTGCTCTATATACCTCATTAAAAACGGGATTTATAGCGCTACAAAGTCTGCAAAAAAGAATAAAAGAACTGTAGATTTTAAATTTAAAATGCAATCATGAAAGAGATTCTTAACAAATTAGACAGTAGATTTATTAAAATAATGAAGAGTGCGAGTATTCCTTCCATTCGTTTATCCTTTGGCGTCATCTTTATTTGGTTTGGAGTATTAAAACCATTAGGCCTCTCTTCAGCAGAAGGTTTATTAAAAGCAACGGTCATATGGTTGCCTTTCGGATCTCCAGAAATGTGGTTGATTGTTATTGGCTTATGGGAAGTTGTTATTGGTGTTTTCTTTTTCTTTAAGAAAACAACTAGAATTGCAATTATACTTTTGTTTTTACAAATGGTAGGTACTTTTATGCCTTTAATAGTGCTTACTGAGGTAACTTTTCAGTCAAATAATATTTTACTACCTACATTAGAAGGCCAGTATATCATTAAAAATTTAATGATTATTTCTGCAGCATTAGTTCTAGGTGGTGAAATTACAAGGTCAAATAATAAAAAAACAAACACATAACAATAAGTGTTTTTTTTGCAGATTAACATGACAGCACACCTTAATGAATGGCATGGTAATTTAAAATTTTAAGCGCTATAAAGTTAGAAGATATTCTTTTATACAATGGAATGAAGTAGGCTAAAAATAGTTAAAACATTGTGCATTCTAATTTAGACTTAACTGCTTAAATTTTTCAACTAAAAAATCCCAATGAAATTTCATTGGGATTTTTATTGGTTTAATTTCTAAACTTATTTCGAGTAATAATTGATTTTAATTTTTGTTTCAAATCCTGTCCAGCGTCATGAATCATCTGTTCGTTTGACGGAAAGGGTACCACACGCAATCTAATTAAATCGAGAAAAGAAGACTCTAAAGCTCTTTTATCTCCTTTAAACTCTGCATATCTGTGCTGAAAAGCAAAGGCACTAGCTATGGGATAAGTTTGTATGGTTTGCTTTGTATTTAAATCTATGTATTTTACTTGTCCGGTTACCTTAGCCGATTTAAACTGTGTAAACTGATATAGTTCACAACGCACAGATACCATTTTATCTACCTTAATTTTATTTCCTTCTTTATCTAAAACCTGATCTCCGTTTGCATCTAAAAGATAGGTAAAACCGTCTACAACCAGTTTTTCTTTGATAATTTCTTTTTCTCTCACTTGCTCTGGCGAAACCTGAATCTTTCTTAGATTTAACGCTAATCCAAAATCATATGTAATATTTGCATCTTTAGCACCATGATAGACCGTCCATAAATCATCTAAACCGTAAGTATCAAAATTCAGTAAATCTTCCTCTAACCTTTCAGGGATTACTTTTTGTGTTTCGTTCTTCATAGAAACAATCACAAAATCTAAACCTCTTTCTCGTGATACATTCAATAACGCACGCACGTCTTTAAAATTCGGATTTACCTTTTCGATATAAGCTAAATCGTCATAAGCAGCTCTGTATTCTAGTTTGGTATCCATACTAAAAAGCCTCTTTACCTTTGCATATAAATAAACTGATAATTGATTTTTATTTTCTATAATGGCGTCGTCATAATTAGTAAATTGAAAAGTAGCATTTCTGTTTTCCTTTACAATATATAATGGTAATAACGGTTTTAAGAGTTCTTGTCTTCTTTTCAGTTGTTCGTATAAAACAAAAATAGTTTCAATCTTTTCTGGATTGTTATCCTTCTTCAAAAAATTAATTCTTGCCAAATCTTTAGTTGTTGCTTTGGCAAAAGCTTCCTCTAGCAATAAGATGTAGGGCTGATTTCCTTTTTTGGTTTTATTCCTTTTTAAGTTCTCAATGGCCGTGTTAATTGCACGATCATAATTACCATTGCTAATCGCTTCTTGCGTATTTTTTATACTACTACAAGAAAGCATTAGGAAAATAAAAGCTGTAAAAAGTAAAGGTTTCTTCATAATTAAGATTATTTAAAACTGTTAAGGCAATCTATGTGCCAAAGTATGTTTTAAGGAATTTAGTGTTTCATAATTGTTACTTTCTAAAACAAGTTTAGACGTTCACAATTGTTTACACGTTAAAACGGAAGTGCATTACATCACCATCCTTAACAATATATTCCTTCCCTTCTACTTTCATTTTACCTGCTTCTTTTACTTTCGCTTCAGAACCAAAAGAAACAAAGTCTTCATAGGCAATTGTTTCTGCTCTAATAAAACCTTTTTCAAAATCGGTATGAATAACTCCTGCAGCTTGCGGCGCAGTAGAACCAATAGGTATAGTCCAAGCTCTTACTTCTTTTACACCTGCTGTAAAATACGTTTGTAAGTTTAATAATTTATAGGCAGAACGCACCAACCTGGCAACACCAGCCTCTTCTAAACCAATATCTGCTAAGAACATTTGGCGTTCTTCGTAATCGTCTAATTCTGTAATGTCTGCCTCTGTACCTACTGCTAAAACAATAACTTCTGCATTTTCATCTTTTACGGCTTCTCTTACTTTTTCTACATAGGCATTTCCTGTAACCGCCGAAGCTTCATCTACATTACATACATATAATACAGGTTTTGCTGTTATAAATTGCAAAGATTGCACGAACTCTAACTCCTTTTCATTAAAAGATAAAGCTCTTACAGAAATACCTTTTAATAAAGTTTCTTCAACTTTTAATAAAACTACTAATTCTGCTTGCGCATCTTTATTACCCGTCTTTGCAGTTCTTTTTACACGCTCTAATCTTTTCTCTA
>ENA-ORXF01002561-ORXF01002561.1-marine-metagenome-genome-assembly--contig:-NODE-2561-length-10727-cov-3.159718_pt1 | contig 10727 bp, 3 predicted proteins | sample MGYA00237864_ERZ511476 | MGnify/ENA primary metagenome ERZ511476 (study PRJEB26306, sample SAMN06343908) | marine metagenome | isolation source: coastal waters | place: Atlantic Ocean: West Antarctic... | reverse complement strand
CTAGCGATTTTCCCGCTAAATCTGGGCAGCAATACGTAGATACTAAAATAACAGCATCGAATGACATAATGCCATTGGATAATGTTAATAAGCGTTTATATAAACGTATCTACCATAATTTGCCTTATTTATTAAAAACAAAAGGTACAGTTCAGGGTTTAAGAGCTTTAATAACATCGTATGGTATCCCAAGTACAATTTTAAGAATAAATGAATTTGGAGGTAAAGATAGACAAGATATAAGGGATTGGGATTTTAATCAAAATTCATTTAATTATGCTCTTGATTTAGATAGAAGCACACAATTTACATCTTCATTTAAAAATAATACAGCATGGGATAATGTTCAAGAACCTCAAACAATACAATTTAGGTTTAAAACAATAACAGCCCCAACAGCATCTCTTTACCAAAACATTTGGGTAGGAAATAACAGTAATGCTTTTATAACATTAGAATATACAGGTGCAAGTGGTGTATCAGGATCTTATAGTGGATCAGTACCAAGTTTAAATAAAAACTTTGGAACATTAAAATTTTATCCTAGAGGAAACACAGAATATTCACTTACTGCCAGTATAGATGCACCATTTTTTGATAATGGTTGGTGGTCAGTAATGACAACAATGGATTATACTAATTCAACTGCTTCATTATTTGCGGGGAATAGGTTAGATCAAAATATACAATACTTTAAGTCATCTTCAGTTCCATCTGAAGTAAATACTTATAGAGGAATAACAACCTGTAATTTTCCATTTGGAGTAGATTCAGGGGGTATTAATCTTGATGGAACAGACCATTTACCACTTACAGGATCAATACAAGAAATAAGGTATTGGGATCCAATAATATCAGCGAGTTCATTTGAGGATTTTATAGTGAATCCTTATTCGGTAGAGGGTAATAGTATAAACTCAACACCAAACGAATTAACATTTAGAGCCGCTTTAGGTACAGAATTAAATACTGGCAGTAGACAATCTATTCACCCTAAAATAACAGGTTCATATGTTGTAACCCAATCTTTTGCTAATAATAGTAGTTTTTATATAACACCTAGCGGAAGTTTTACTACTAATAGAGAGTTAGCTTTATTAAATCATCCAAATGTAGGAATAACAACTAGAGTAAATGATAAAATATACATTGCTAATAATGTTATCCCATCAGGCTCAACTTTATCACCTATAAGATCAATAGCACAATCACCATACATAAGTGGAAGTGAACCTAATGCAAGTAGTTTAGAAGTAGCATTCTCACCTACTGATCAAGTAAATGATGATATAATTGCTCAAATTGGTGATTTTAATATAGGAGATTATATAGGAAATCCTTTACAAGTAATGCAAAATAGAACTGCAGGACAATATGTAACAGGGTCTGAAATGCCATTTTATGGAACAACATCTCAAATTCCAGACAAAGATTCTTACCCAGATTCTTACCCTAATTTAGATGCTTTAAGAGATTCATATTTTAAAAAGTATATAAAGGGCTATGATGTAAACGATTTTATTAGATTAATATCTTTCTTTGATAATTCATTATTTAAAATGATAGAAGATTTTACACCAGCTAGAACAACATTAACATCTGGGGTAGTAATTAAACAAAATTTACTAGAAAGAAATAAATACGCCCCACCATCTGCATCTTATGAAGATGTAACATATAGCGGTTCAGTTAAATCATTTGCCAGAGATTATAATACTGGTTCTAGTGATTACCCTCAATACGATCCTATAAGTGGATCTTCTGTTTATGTAACTAAAGGAGGAACAGGTGGAGTATTTGAACCATTTAATACTGAATATGCTGCTCCAGTTTATTACTCAGGTAGTTCTACTTTATATAGTGGTTTAACTTCAGATGAAGTAGTATCTTCATCTTTTTATAGTCAATATGAAGTAACACAAAGCTTTACAGAATCATTACAAAGTATTTCTGGGGCGGTTACTTTATTAAGACAGGATCAAAGAGAATTTTATGATGGAGAATTTCAAGCAGGTAAAGGAGCTTTACAAGTAGAAATACCTGAATCGTGTGCTGCATACTTTGGAAATAATGGTATTGTAGATATGTTTTATAGAATACAATGGTTCTTTGGACAAAGAGCTACTGGGTCTGTAATGACAGAAGCATTTTTCCTTGATGATAAAAATTGCCCTGCGGATGGAAATGCTTGGTTTTGGACAGCAAATGATGAAGCAGGGTTTAGAGTAAAATATATAAAAATATCAAATATATCTGTTAATAAAGAAGTAATTTCTAATTTTATAACAACAGCAGAATATATTACTTTTAATCTATCAGAAGCTAGAACAGGAGGAAGTCAAGGTGAATTATTACAAGGATTTCAAACATGGTATATTTCTAATGCTACAGTTAAAGATGATGGAATACCATCAACCTTTGATTGTTCATTAATTATAGTAGATCCAAATGATTCAAGTGACGCAGTTAAATCAAATGATGATTTATTTACAAATTTCTCATTTAGTGCAAGTGGTCAATTTATATGGTATGCTACAGGTTCAGGAGTAGATCCTAATGTAACACGTGCTTCTTTTATAACAGAATCAGCACCACAAGGATATTTTCCTCCAGTACAACCTACACTATCAAGTAGTGCAGCTAGTTTAAATTTTTTCGTTCATCAAAATGCAGGTTCTGATTATAGAGATGTTGATTTGAGAGTAGATAATGTAACACCTGCAGGCGGATTTGGAGGTAGTGGAAGTTTCAGTTGGACAGGAGAAGGTAAATATCTATTACAAGCATTTACTGCGGGTGCTCCAGCAGCAGACTCTAGATATGCAATGAACATATATGATTTAACAACGGATCAATTAGTATTTACTGCATCTCAAGGTGGAGTTGAAACTAACCCAGGATATGTTTCAGCATCAGCAACTCCAAACAATTATATAATTACATATCCTTTTACAGGGTCACCAGGTCATTTATATGGTTTATACATGGATGCTATCCCTTCAGAAAAATTTACTCCTGTAGCCTATGATCAAAGATACAACGCATCTTATTCAGGATCAAATTTTAATGTAAGAACCCGAAATTACCCTTTATCAGCATCAAATATAATTACAGTACAAGGCCAACCAAGTAGTGTTCCTTATACAATTGTAAACCAAGTAGGAGCAGTTTCACCTGTTTTAGGAGATTGGAATAGAGGTTATCCAACACTACAAGATTATAGTTCAAGTAATATATCTACTGAAGTATTTCCTACAACAGAATTTGTAAGGGGATGGGGATCAGCAGTATGGTATGGAAATCAACTTGGTGTACCTGTATATGAAGGATCAGGTTCAGGATTTGTTTTTGATCCAAATAATAACTTTAATTCCGGTTCTAAAGAAGTAGATAAAGATGCAATTTCAAATGCAACAGGTATTTATAGACCAAGTACATATCCATGGTACATGAATGCTGTTCCTACACAATCATTAATACCCGAATCTAATTTTCAAGAATATCCCTCAACATTAGATTCAGCTGATATGGATAGATTTGAAAATGAATCATTAAATTTTGGTCCCCAATATACAGTTTTTGAACCTGCAACACCGGTTCAAGCTGTAGGTGTATTATCATCTTCACTTGGATCAGGTCCTCAACCTAACCAAGGAAATGTTTCATATACTTGTGCTGTTCTTTTATCTGATATACCAAATGTAACTGGTGGTGTAGCATTTACTGCTGCCACAGTAGTATCGGATGCTAATGTAAATTGGTCATCAAGTATAACATTTTTATCACCTAGCCAACAAACAGCACAAACAGTAGTTCCTTGGATTTCAGTAGTTGCAGGTACAGGTACTGGAGGTGGTAGTCTTGTATCTAATACTAAAAATATTCAAGTTACAAGCTTAGATGGTGTTGTACCTTTTGGACAACCTACATCACCAATGGTAAGAACAGCTAGATTAAATATATTTAGAGAATTAGATGATGGAAGTTATGAAGCTTTAAATTATGGTATAGGGTGTTTAATTATGCAACCTTATCTACTTAATAATACATCAGGTGGAGGTGGAGGAAACGGAACCGGAGGTGGATTTGGAAATATTGGTAATGCAAAAATTATTTGTAATGAATTATATAAACAAGGTTACCTAACAGAAGAAATGTGGGATGCAGATGAACGTTATGGTGCTGTGATGTTTGATAAAGACCCAGCATTAATAATTGGATATCAAATGTGGGCTAGATATGTAATTAAATATATGAGAAAAAACCCTCAACATACTAAATATTTATATAACGTAATATTTAAACCATGGACAGAATATATGGGTTACGAAATGGGGGTATTAAAACAACAAAACTATATAGGTAAGATAATGCACAAAATAGGTTCACTACCTACATACTTACTTTTCTATTTAGGTGGAGGAAAAAGATTACTTAACATTTATAATTACAAAAGATTTAAAAAATCCTGGAGTAATTAGGAATAGCAAAAAAATTATATTATATTATTTATAACTAAATCACTATGTCTAAAACAGTAGCATATTTTTATAAAGAAACAGACAATTCTGTATACTATTCAGCATCAGGAGGAAATTCTGCGTCTATGGCACTAGATATTGCTGCTATAAAAAACCCAGATGCTTCTTTTAATGCTAGCCTAAATGCAAGAATTGTGGGTTTAGGAGCTCCTATAAGTTATGTAACCCAAGAAGGATTTACAATCCCAGTTTCTTCATCAGAAGAATTATGGGTATATAGAGGATATCAACCTTTAGGGACAGGAGATGCAAATGCTTATTTTTATAATCCCTATATGCATAGGCCTTATAAATTATACTCAGTAGTAGCAACACAATCAGGTGTGCCTTCAGCACCATTTTTACCATCAGGTGCGGCATTATATGGAACAGAAGATAACTTTATAGGTCAAAATACTTATGCAGATCCTTCAAATGCAGGGGGTCGACCTGAAATACAATTAAGTAGTAATGCACCAGTTCCAACATTATTAAATGGAATGTATGATGCTGGAGTTTTAGCAACATTAGGAAACCCAACAACGGAAAGTTATGGAACTGCTTCTGTTAGTGGAACTTTTGAAATTATTAATGAAAATAGAAATGTAAGTCCTTTTGTATGGACTAGATATGTAGGAGGAAATTTTGCACCACCTGCATTTGGAGCTATATTTGTAATAACAGCTTCATCCGGTTTTTATTCTGGATCAAATTGGACAATAACACAACCTCAACAAGGAACACTTAATAAGGCACCTTTTAATTTAGATAGTGTTGATTTAACTAATGGAACATATTCATATACTAGTAGTGTATTTGATTCTACAGGGGTAAATAATAATTCGGCATTTGGTTCTACAGTATTTGGTTTATCTGCTAATTATTCTAGTTGGTTAGGATATGTAGCTAATAATGACTCTACTTCTACAACGGATTTAAAAGTATTTTACACAGCATCAAATTTAACAAGTTCATTTTTTACTATACCAGCAGGGCAAGAAGCTACATTCGTAGCATTAGCAAATACCGTATCTAGTAGTGGTGTATCTGCGGTTCCAAACCCATTATTATCCTCAGTAGTATTAGATCCTCAAAACCCAAATAGAAATCTACCAGCTCCTCCAAATCGCTTTGCATATAAAGTACAAGATGTTTATTCATCTTTTTCATCATCCTTAAGTCAATCTATAGATGGTATTTATGTATTTAATCAAGTTCCATCAACTGCTATTCAATTAACCGCAAGTATTAGAGTAGGTCCTTGGACAGGATCATCACCAGGTAGTAAATTTGGTGCATCAGGTAGTTTAGGAGAGTATTCAACAGGAGTTTATGGCCCAGGAGAAACAGGAGGTGGGACTACATGGCAAACAGCATCAATAAGAATATATAAAGGAAACTTTCCAGATTATGTACCTGCTGTCGATGTTACAGGAAGTTTAATTCCAACTAATCCTGTTAACCAAACATTTTTAATAACCGAATCTAATTTTTTAGTAAATCAAGGATCAGACACTCAATATACAATGAGTTATAATCTTTCAGAATCTATAACTTTAAAAGATTGTATATCAATGGCAATATCTGTTAGTTCAGGTTCAGCTGCATCAACAACAGTTCAAAATGCCTTATTTGTTAAAGACTATTATTTAGAATTTAATAATACTCCTATAGTAACAGGAGATGGGTTAGTGCCTGTTGATTTAGAAGGTATGTTCTCAGGCGCACTTCCCTTTGATTATGCAATTGATTGTCAACCATTTTATGCAAACGTTGCCAATGATAGAAGACAAGAAGTATATTTTGATGCTGATTATTCATATGGTATTTACAACCCAATAAACTTTGATTTAATAATATCTAGATCAGCATTATATGCTGAAATACCATTTTCAAATTATACAACAGCAAGAATTACAAACCCAAGATATAATGGTTCTGCTACTACAGCAAATAGTATTAATACTATAGAGGGATTAGAAGGAGGGTTTGGTAACTTACCTGTAATTGAATATAAAACAGCATTTTTTGCTTATGCAAATGAAGTAACGGATCCATATCCATTAGTTAATGGTGTAACTCAAGCATCTTTAAAATATTTAATAGATGAAAGTGGAAAAGCATCACAACCTAACTTATCTGATTGGTCAGGGTATGATGTTGAAGGTGCATTCCTCCCAGAAGAAGGACAGAACCAAAGTATAGGACGCGCTAATATATCTATTAATCCCCAAGAACAACAAACTCAATATTTAGACTTACAGGGGATGAATGATTTATTTAAGGTAGCTAAAAGGCCAATACCAATTCTTTATTCACAAACAGCATCTGATGGGTATAAAACTTTCTTACCAATGGGAGGAAATCCTAATAAAGTAACAAATTATGTAGCAACATTTACTAATTATTATTTTCAAGCAGAAGGCCCTATTACTAACTTAGAAACAAATGATAAAATTATAAGTTATACGGCATCACCTGGAATAGTAAGTACACAACCTTTACAATATGTAACGGCGAGTGGAGGAGGATTACCAACAGATATGGTATTACAAATTATAGGTGGTATTAACCCTCCAAATAATGTACCAACTACATACCCAGGAGTTTTAAAATTTGAAACAGATGGTTTAGCACCTAGTACTAATAATTTATCTGATGATTGGTCTATAAGACAAAGACTAACACAACCTATAACTCCACCAAGGACTTTTAGAAGTAAAGCAGGTTCATTTTGGAAAAAATCTGCGTATGATAATAATATAGGTAGTTATAGTCTAGAATTACTTAAAGGATCAAATGGGGGTTCTCAAACAACTTCTGTCCCTATAATATTAAATACAATAACCGCAAAATTGTTTTTTGACCTTACAGGAACTAATTATGAAACATTTAATTTAATAACAGTATTAGGTAGTTCAAGAGCAGGAGTAAGAAATTCAAGTAGAGAAGTTTTTATAGAATGGTACGCACCAGCTATAGAAGAATTTGTTGAAGGAACATTAGGTAAAGATTATTCCCAAGCTAAATATATGACTTTTACTATTGATGTAAGAAGTAATACAATTTTAAAATCAAATGAATATTATAAATGGAAAGCTGTTGGGAATTTAGACGCAGAAAATGTAGATGCTAAGAAAAACTTTTATAATCCATCAGTAGCATCACCTATAAACAGTGGACAATCACTAAATCCAAGACCTTTACCTACATCTCAAATAGGACTTATTGGTAGCCAACAAGGACAAAGTGATGTTGATAATGCATTAAATGTACCATATTGGGATTACCCTTTAGCACCAACAACAAGTAATAATTTAGTAGTAACTAACTCTACTCTTTTAGTTTTAGCAACAGTAAACAATGCTATTAAACCAGGAATGATTGTAACTGGTGGAACATCTACTGGTGATGCTGTAGTTAATAGTATAAGTGCAGATGGGTTTACATTAACTTTATCTGAGGTACAGACTATAGCATTAAATTCTAGTTTAACATATTCAACAGAAGCTATAATAGAATTACAATCACCTAATGGAAATGCTTTATATGGGAATTCATACCAAAAAACAATACCTTACTCAGCAAGTAATAGTACTTTCTTCCCTGGAAATAAAGAACCATTTGATACTACTTGGCCTCAACAAAGAGAACCTTTTAATGTAGAGGTAGGTGATGAAATAAGATTTGAAAATACAGAAAGGAAATTTTTTACTGTAACAGAAGTAATAGCACCAGAAAATAACCAACCAGCGGGTAAATTAAGATTAGTATGCGATAGAAAAATTGACCCTTCAATAAATAAAGATTTCTTTTTAATAAGAAGATATGTAAGAGATACATCAATACTACTTATAAATTCAGAGTTTCCTTACCCTGGTACACCAGGACCAACTCAAAAGTTTGTAATTAATACAGGTACTTATATTTCGGGATCACCATTTCAACCTGCAACTGGTAGTTATGTTAATGTTCCAGCAGAACCATTATCTAAGAAACAATTAACAACATCTGCAATAATATTCCCAGAGTTTCCAACAGCAGGAATACAAAATGAACCAGATGCAATAATAGAACAACTAAGAAATAATAAACTTATAGATTAGGCATATTTATAACATATAATAATATTTATATAAAAACAACACAATGGGATATTTAAATAATTCAGTAATAACAGTTGACGCTATTTTAACAACAAAAGGCAGACAGTTATTAGCTCAAAATGATGGTTCTTTTAGAATAACACAATTTTCTTTAGCGGATGATGAAATAGATTATACACTTTATAATCCAACTCACCCTTCAGGTTCAGCCTTTTACGGTGAAGCTATAGATGGAATGCCTTTATTAGAAGCATTTCCAAATGAATCACAAATAATGAAGTATCAATTAACTACACTTCCAAGAGGTACAGCTAAATTACCAGTACTTGATATTGGATATTCAGCAATTACTTTACAACAAGGAGCTCAGTTAGCAATTACACCTCAAACATTGAATTATTTAGGAAATGACCAGATATTTGAAACTAGTGGTTATAGTTGTACTGTAGCAGATGTAAGATTATTAAGTACATTTACAGGTACAGGTATTAATTCATCAGCAGCAGCTTCATCTAACGCAACGTCAACTACAACTTTAGGAACTAATGTTTCATCAACAGTAATTGGTACTCAAATTAGTTTAAGAGCAACTACTATTAATACATTATATGGTAGAGGAGCATCTTCAATAGTTAGTACTATAACAATAACTGGATTAGATAGTGGAGCTAGAATAACAGTTCCTTTAACAGTAACACGAACAACAAATCAATAAAATAAACAAAACATGAGCTTTAAAAGACTAGACCCAGATGATTTTGTAGTAAGTGCACAATCTATTACAGCAACTTGTTGGACTGGAAATGTAACTGCTTTAACTACATTTTTTACACAATCCAACCAAGTATCAAGTATATCAGGTAAATATTACACGACTGTATTTAATACTTCCTCAGCGGGAGATAATAGAGAAGCTCAGTTTCAAATTGCCTATGGTAATGAAAATGGAGGAGGAGCATTAGCATATAATAATACAGCAGCACCTGGTGTATCACCAGCATCTACAATTTATGGTCAATATAGAACATTAATCTTAGAAGATGAAAATGCAAACTTTGTATGGGGTAACTATTCAGGTAGCCAAACTTTTTACGCTTTAAGTGTAGAAAGAGCTAGATATAAAGAATCATTATTACCAGGTAGTATAAATTTAACATTAAGTGGATCAGGAACTAATAATAATTTAGAGTTAACAGATAATTCTAAAATGGTAAATTTACCAACTTATTATGGTACACAAAGAGTATACCAAATGATATCAGGTTCAAATGGGTTATCTTATAATACCGGAAGTGATGGGTATACTACAAGTAACGGTTCATATGGATGGTTCTGTCCTGATATTTCTACAGTATTATTAAATTCATCAGCCTTAGATTTAACTACGGCACAAGGAATAAGTTTAAATACAACAACAACTTCAAACACAAATGGTAATAATAACCAAAAAATGTTTAACGTTATAGTTAGTGGGAAACAATTTGCATTAAATTCTGAAGAAACAATAACATCAGATTTTGTATTTGTAAGAGCTAGAAATAGTGAATTTAATTATTCTGAAAACCCATCTTATATATCAGGATCAACAGGTGAAGTAATTTATAATTATTTTATTAATAATCCTCAAACATATATGACAACAATTGGGTTATATAATGATTCAAATGATTTGTTAGCAGTAGCAAAATTATCAAAACCTTTAAATAAAGACTTTACAAAAGAAGCTCTAGTAAGAGTTAAATTAGATTTTTAAGAATGGATGGCGGCATACAAACAATTCAATTCACAAGATATAATCATATCCCCTTTAGAACTTACTAAAGGGTTTACATATTTAGGTGGTGGCACTCTAGCTACGGCCTCAATTTCTATATCTTCATCAGCCCAATATACCTCTTCTAATTATTATTCTATAGAACGTTATTTAGGTAATAAATTTACCACAACAGGTTCTACAGGATATAATTTTAAAATAACATCTTCAGAAGTATACAATTCAGTTCAACAATTATATTATTCAAACTACCTATCAAGTAGTAATGGTGATGTACAAAATATGCATACCGCTAGTTATGCTACTGATGGTACTATAGAAGGACTT
>ENA-ORXF01002558-ORXF01002558.1-marine-metagenome-genome-assembly--contig:-NODE-2558-length-10734-cov-6.937787_pt1 | contig 10734 bp, 11 predicted proteins | sample MGYA00237864_ERZ511476 | MGnify/ENA primary metagenome ERZ511476 (study PRJEB26306, sample SAMN06343908) | marine metagenome | isolation source: coastal waters | place: Atlantic Ocean: West Antarctic... | reverse complement strand
AAATTTGTATTATTAAATGCGACGTCGAGTTTTTCGCCGAGAACCGACATCTGCGGTGGCTTGTACCCCCGTGGCGTCACCCGTCCACGTGGACGGGTGTATGAAGACATGTCATGACACAAATTTCGTATTTGAAATTGTTCGTGAGAATACTTCTCACGACATTTACACCCGTCCATGTGGACGGGTGTATGAAGACATGTCATGACACAAATTTCGTATTTGAAATTGTTCGTGAGAAGACGTCTTACGAAACAAATGATTAAACTGAAATTTTATATAAATGTTTTATTTTTAGTTTGTAAGTGGTATGATATTTAAGATTTTAGATACTTGAACAATGACCGATGTAATTGGGTCTCGGGTGGAAATAATATCAACTCCACTGGCGACACATGGTGGTGCAGCTGTAATTGAACACACGTCACATTTGCACTGTAACGTGTATACGAAGAATTTCAACACCTTACACATTGTCGGAAAATTTATGGAAGTCGACTATGATGTGAGATTCAACGGGACAGACCACGGTGTAGTGGTTGCAGATGTTTTGGTGGCATGTAGTAAATATCAGAATGTGTGGGCGGCACAAAAGGCAATCAACTCGCTGGAAAATTCGACGGAAAGCAGTAAACGTGAATTATTTTCGAGTTGTAAGACATTGCGAAAGGACTACACGATACAATCTGCGAATCTCAAGGTATATATGATATAAATAGTATATTCACATGTCATAAAATGTAATAGAATCTGACGTGTTTGATCTATTACAGAAATGTTATCTCTGGGTCGCAGACTTGCCTGACATCGTCAAGCTCCTCCTCATTTTCGGAGTACCTGATGTGATTGATGTCACTTCCAACACAACAGCGCATTTAACTGCAGCGATTGACCCTGAGGGTATGGGAACCCATCTGGGTGAATCAATACCACTCCCGGGTCTTATTGCAGTGATCAGTGATATGAAAGATACGCGTGTCTGTGTGAAAGCGGTTGACGATAAGCTCGCGACAATGGGTGTTCGAGTTGAGGCGATCGAAAAAACATACATCCAACTCCACGAGTTCAACAAGGCTCTCTTTGCGGCGGAAAATGCGCTCGCTTGTGCGACGGCGGCGAATAGACTCACGACGAAGGCCGAGCTCGACGGGATGAAGGCCGGGTACGACGCCAAGCATGCCGCGATGCAGGCCGAGAACGACGTGATGAAGGCCGGGTACGACGCCAAACATGCCGCGATGCAGACAGAGAACGACGTGATGAAGGCCGGGTATGACGCGATGCAGGCCGAGAACGAAGCGACGAAGGCCGCGACAGCGGCAAATAAAATCGAGACGAGGGCCTATAAAGCTCATGTGAATAAGACTGACGCGATCATGAGTGCAAATGGTAAATCTGCGATGAATGCGTTGGGTGTCGTTAACAATCAACTAAATACAATGCAGGTTCAGATTGATTACGGTAATCAACATAATTATCATCGTTCTCAGCAGGTGGATGTACGTTTATACGAACTCGAAAACACAGGCAGTTCTAAAAGAGACAATAAAAGTACCAATGCGAACTCGGCCAGTAAGGCCGAAGTGAAGGCAATAAAGTGTTCACTTGAAAAGAATAGATCTGATGCAGTATACTACCACAAGAAGGCGAACGAAGAAATTGACGCTATTAAGACTGATCGAGACGCGATGAAGGCCGGGTACGACGCCAAGTATGACGCAATGCAGGCCGAGAACGACGCGACGAAGGCCGGGTACGACGCCAAGCATGACGCGATGCAGGCCGAGAACGACGCGACGAAGACCGAGAACGAAGCGACGAATGCCGCGATGAATGCCGCGACGGCGGCGAATCAAATCGAGACGAGGGCCATGCTCGACGCGATGCAGGCCGAGAACAACGCGTTGAAGGTTACCGTGTCGCTTCTCGTCAAAGCAGGTGAGAAACGGAAACGGTCGCCCAGAGACACTGCCGTCGGCGTTGAAAAGGCCGCAAAACCCCCCCGGAATATATCAGGCGTGGAAGGACACTATACATGGAAATACATGTATTTGGGCAAGATGTACAGTTCGGGTACCGCGGTATCGTTCGATACCGTCAGTCGTGCGCGTGATTCGCTGTTCCGTCATAGGAATGCGACGATGAACCCATAGGACGGTATCACCGCTCCTGCCACCCAATAAGACGCCACGCTGTCCAAAAGAAACACTGAAATATTGACTGTCAGACGACTGCTCACATCGCATTTGGATTTTGTAAAAATACAATAACGCTCTCTCAAAAGCGCACTCTTGTCTTATCTGAGTTTATTAAATATAAAGCGGAAACTGTTGAAACGAGTTTGTATCAAACTTACAGATACCACGGCTCGTACGATGGCGCGAGTGTGCTAAGAAACCGAATAAACAAACGAAGCGTCGCTGTCTGTGTCGCTGTCGGTGTTGTCCCCACTGTCGCACCGCCTGTCAGTCAACCTTCGGAGCGCCCAGAAACTCATGTTTTCTTTGTGGCGCACGACCGCGTTACACTCAGCTTCGAACTCTCGGATGTCGTTGAGCTCTTTGATTTGTGCCTTAAGACACTCGATCTCGCGTGATCGTTTCCGTGACACGCACCACAAGTAAACCACAACTGTCAGCACGGCATGCACGACAAGAGCGGCACACCAGAACGTCGTATATATCATGATTGCGGTGGGAGGGTAACAGACGCGCGAACGGTGTTATATACTGCTGCAGCTGTGCATGTGCACGACTAGACGGGTATCACAGAATTCGACGACGAACCCATAGGACGGTATCACCGCTCCTGCCACCCAATAAGACGCCACGCTGTCCAAAATAAACACTGTGTGTGTGATGTTGATTCGTGCCGCGCGCCTGCGCGGGCGCGCGGCCGAGCGAGTCGATCTCCGCGCTGCTGTGCTCGTCGGGGACGCCGCAGGCACCGTGCGCGAGCGCGCGGTGAGCGGGCTCGGGCCAACGGCCGGCGTCCAGCGGCTGCGAACACTCGAGGCGGCCTTTTTTTACGCAGAGAGACTGCTGGCGTGTGGCCGACCGAGTCGATCTCCGTGTTGCTGTGCTCGTCGGGGACGCCGCAGGCACCGTGCGCGAGCGCGCGGTGAGAGGGCTCGGGCCAACGGCCGGCGTCCAGCGGCTGCGAACACTCGAGGCGGCCGTTTTTTTATACAGAGGGACTGCTGGCGTGTGGCCGGCGTCGACAGACATTCTAACGATTACGAACGGGAAATTATCTGAACCACTGCCCGAATATTCTACAGCACATAGGGTGTTATTTAACGAAACGTTGTCGGTTATAATGGTTCACTTGATTACGTCCATTAAAATGAAAGACTCTGACAATGCCAGGTATCACGATGTGCGTGATATGTACGTGCGTTTCCGCTCACGTGACAACAAGGTATTTGTGGGGGATTTGATGGTATGGGCGGGAAGATATCCAGATGTTGGTCGGGCACATAGACGAATACGACTATTGATTACGCGTGGAGATAAGATGCTTGACGGTATCACCAGTTTGGAAGAGGACGACATGTTGCTTACCGGTCCTTATGAGGTTATTCAATACTTGTATTGTATAATTTCAAACCTAATGATATGATAACATGTCATTGTTTGCATATAGACGACATTGATATATATAAATGCCTGAAATGTGTATATATATATCTATTATTATTTTAACAGGGGTTAGATGTTTTGTGTATGAACTTGGACGATGGCTTCACGTTAATTGAACGTCTCGGTGTTCGCAAGAGAAAACGATTAGTTGAATACAATAGTATGAGCATTGGCAGTACAGACACTCTATGGATACCAGTCATTTCTACTACATTACACGCAAGGAAATTGGAGGGTATTCAAATCGCCGGCATTGTAATTGAGAGTGATTACATTGTGCGTTTTCGCAGACATGATGCAAAGGTTGTTGTTGGTGACATGTTGATGTGGGCGGGTAGATATACTACAGCTTCGTGTGCATATAGAGCTGTAGCCATATGTAAAATGAGTAATGATTTCAAGATTGCTGGTTTGACCAGTTATGAAGAAGACTCCACAGTATGGGACGGTACATCACTAGAGGTAATTTATGTCATTTGTAAAAGTCTAATGATATACTATGTTTGTATATACAACATATATATGATTATATATATAATTTTACAGGGTACAGGTGCACTTGCAGTTATGGAATTCGAGGAAGCTATCGAGTTTATAAGCCGTTTTGGTAAATTACAGACCCAGTGTAACATACACAGCGTTAATGGAATTAGAAACAAATACGTGTACAAGCAAATTGCCATTGGAAATTTCTGCAAGCACGGTATGTCTAAATATTGGTGCACAATATGCACGGCTGGCAATGGTATCTGTCCATGCGGAAAGACTGCCACTTACTGTGCAACACACGGCGGTAGCCAGTTATGCCCAGACTGTATTACGTGGATCGATTGCCAGCCTAAAGACCACCACTACGATGGTCTTTGTAAGAGATGTTTCATACACAAATTTCCGGGACATGCAAAGCTCGACATGAGTCAACATATACGCACAAAAGAAATGAGGGTTAGACAGGCAATTGATGAAAATTTTAAAGGCTTTCTCCACAATGTACCGCTCTACACTGACAGTTGTAAATGTGATCATCGTCGCCGCATCGACCACTATCTTATTATCGAAGATACTATTCTCGCAGTCGAAACGGATCAATTTGCGCATAGGGGGTATGATGAAGCAGACGAGGTGATTCGCTACGACGATCTATATTGTGTGTTTGCTGGTAAATGGGTGTGGATTCGCTTCAATCCAGACCCGAACAGGGAAAAAGGAAAAGAAAACAAAACTACGTTCGAGTACAAACTCGAGCAACTAGTGAAAGAAATCCGCTCTAAAATTCTCTGGATTCACAATGGTGGAAACAAAGAGGTATTTGACATTACAAAGATGTATTACTAGAGACGTATACTGCGGCCGAGAAACTCCGGTATACCAGACGATGTACACTAAACCACGTAACCAATGCAACCCGGATCGTATCTCGCCGGTCGTTTGCGAGGCGAGACGTCTGTTAATTTACGGTCCAAAATAAACACTGTGTGTGTGATGTTGATTCGTGCCGCGCGCCTGCGCGGGCGCGCGGCCGAGCGAGTCGATCTCCGCGCTGCTGTGCTCGTCGGGGACGCCGCAGGCACCGTGGAGTCGAATCGATTAATAAACACTCTTTTTTTTAATAAAAAATTTTAAAAATCGATGCACAGTTTATTTCAACGATTCACAGCGCCGCGCCGGGCACTCGGCAGCGCCGAGGGCCGGGAGCGCGGCCCAAGCGGAGCGAGCGCGGAGCGCGAGGGGAAGGGCTTTTTCAGTGTGGCCGGGCGCAGCCGACACCGCCGGCGCGTATAAAGGACCGCCGAGTCCACCGCACTGTTCGCGCTCGGGTTTCGCGCACGCTACCACGCCCAGACTCGCCCTGCAGGCGATGCCCCACACTAGAACCCGCACCCGGGGCCCGTGCGAGTTCCAAGACGGCCTGTACGAGGGCGGGCTGAACCCGGACATGCAGCCGCACGGCCACGGCGTGTGGACGCAGCTCGACGCGCCCAGCCGGCCCGGCCGCGACTCGTACGCCGGCCAGTGGCGCGACGGCGACATGAACGGCGCCGGCACGTACACGTATGACAGCGGGATGTCCTACACGGGCGAGTGGCGCGACGGCGACATCCACACGGGCGTGGTGCGGTACACGGACGACACGACGTATTCTGGCGCGTTCCGCGACATGCTCCGTCACGGCTCGGGCACGTTCACGTGGGCGTGCGGGGACACGTACGAAGGAACTTTCACGGCCGGCGACATCACCGGGCACGGCGCGCTGTACCACGTTGACGGCTACCGGTACACCGGCAGCATTCAGTGGGGTGTGCCCCACGGACACGGCATGGAGACGTACCTCGGCGGCACCACGTACACGGGCGCGTTCGAAAAAAACAAGCGGAACGGACTCGGCACGATGACCTGGCCGTCCGGCTCGACGTACACGGGCGCGTTTCTGCGCGACGACATACACGGCGACGGCGTGTTCCACGAGCGGACCGAGCCCGCCGGCGACGTGCTGTGGTCGTTCAACGGCAGCTTAGAGCACGACCGACCGACGGCGGGCGTCGTGCGCGACTTCGTCGGCATGACCGAGTATCAGCACACGTTCGCCCCCGACTGCGAGTACATCTACAACTGCTCCGCTCCCCCCATGCGACGCGTGCCAGGCGTCTGCGGCTGAGACGGCCCGCCGCAGTGTAGCAGTTTGCCAATAAACCACATACACACACACACGCCTGTCTCTGGAGCGGACGGTATCACCGCTCCTGCCACCCTCGGACGGTTGTTTAGAATGTCTATTCGTCCATTGTATTCAACACGCGGGACTGGTTCCACAACAATCTCTAGGGTCGGAGATAGTGCAATGTGTGGGGGGTTCGGGGGGTATGGGCCGTGCGGCAATTGCTTCGTCGGGTAAGAAGCAACTCTCGCACGGCTCGTTCGCCCGTCGTTTTTGTTTTCTCTCTCTCTTTATATGTAACTCTCGAGATTTACGCGCTGCTCCAGGGTGTCTGCGGGCTGCAGTGTCTCCGGGCGTCACAGTGACAAAATACGGATCGACAGATTGTGTCGTGTCATCTGGCGACATGTGCTTACGTCTGAGACTTCTTTTATACATCAAATGGCACTATTTTCTCATATCAGACGGTTGTTTAAAATCTTTATTCGTTCGTATGTTTAACGGGGGGTGTTCCATGCCAACCTCTAGGGGTCGGAGATAGTGCTTGTTGTTCACAACACGCCTGTCAGATTTCAATCGCATCCATGATGCGATTGCCGCGGCCGGTGCCACTGCCGGCTATCCGCCTCTCGTGCCGGCCCCTGCCGACAGGCACGTCTCGGACAGGCGAGAGCTGCTGTCCCGACGTCACGAACTCTCGAGCACGCAGGTGCACCTGTCCATTTCGGATGTACTTACGATAGGAATGGTGCGTAGCCTCGATGCTGTCGATGGCAGCCGCAAATGCGGGCGTTGCAGGAATGCGCACCATGAAAATCGTTTCTGGGCCCAGTCCCGTGTTGCTCTTGATGATTTCAACGAGCTCTCCAACCGTGCCGACGAGATACTGCAGCCGGCTGCATGCCTGGCGAATCTCAACAAGGTTCCCAACAGCGATTTTGTTGTACGTTGCCAACTGCGCGAATGCAAGCGCAGCCGGCGGTGCACGCCAAGTGCCACCGCCCCGCCCGCCACCACCGCTCGCAGGTCCGCCGGCTGGAACAGGCTTGCCCCTGCCGGCGCCCCTGCCGGCGCCCCTGCCGGCGCCTCCGTCGAATCGCATTCCGCTCTGGACTGCAGCAGCCGTCGCAGCGGCGCCGATGTCCGGTCGCTGCCACTGCACCACGCCAGTGGACGAGTTGTAGAAATATGGGTTTCCAGTAGCGGGATCTCGCGCGATCTTCCACCCCACAGGCAGCAGCGGTTCGGATGCCTCGTCCGATGTAAGCGCCTGCATCATATCGTCGCTCACAGTCTGAGGCGTGGCATCGTCTGATACCAGCGCCTGCATCATATTGTCTACTTCGTCGGGTGTGATGGATGCCATTCTGATTTCGTATGCGTTACGTTGTGTCAGCGAACTCTTAAATATGCACGCGCTGCCGTTCCCGGCGGTTATTTTGAATGTACTGCGGCGATACAAGCATATTTAAGACCCGTAGCGCATGTCCACTCTGCAACATGGGCGAGCTGTGTCTCGGCGCGGAATACGGCGAGAAGACTCCCACCGCCCTCGACTGCCACGGCGTGCTGCATACGTGCCACGGGCCGCTGGCTGGCGGGGCAGGTGTTGTCGCGACCATGGTGGTCGCGTCGGGAGACGCTACACCAGGAGACTTCTTGTTGGTGACAACGGACGGCACGCTGCATAGTTACAGCGTCTATCTCAGAGGCATGGTGGGTCTGTGTCGCGTCCCAAGCGGCTTCGGGGCGGCACCTGTGGACAGCGTGTCAGTGGGGGCGTCGCATCTGCTCGTGCTGCTACGAGACGGCCGCGTGTTCTCCAGCGGCTCCAACTCGGCCGGATGCACAGGGCATGGATACGACGCCGACAGGTGGTATCATGCCGAACTCACACACGTCGCAGACGAGATGATGTGCGAGGCGCCCGCGACGTGCGTGGCCGCCGGCAAGTATACCAGCTTCGTTCTGCGCGCCGACGATCGCGTGTACGCCTTTGGCAGGAACAACCGTGGACAGCTCGGACTCGGCGACACCATCAACCGTTACTGGCCGACGTGGCAGGCGGCACTGCCCGGCGCGGCGTCGCCCGTGACAATCTGTGCGAGCACGCACGCGCTCATCGTCACGAGGGACGGCGGCATGTGGACGTGGGGAGAGAACGATGACGGCGAGCTCGGCCTCGGCGACACGACGCCGCGGGCGACGCCGGCGCGCGTCCCCGTCGAGGCCATCTGCTCGGCACTCGCCTCGTTCTCAAACACCCTGGTGCTCACAATGAGCGGCCAGGTGCTGGGCTGCGGCCGGCACTACCGGGGCGTGTTCGAGCCCGTCGCAGGCGCGCCGACATCGGCCGTGCTCGCCCTGCATTGCGAAGGCGGCGGGGCGATCGACGTCGACGGCGGGGTGTGGCGTTGGAATCACGAGGAGCTCGGCGACGGGACATACGCACACAGCGCACCGCAGCTGCTCTTCCCGGGCCTGGAGCGGTATGGCGACGTCATGCAGGCCCCGCTCGTGCTAGCCGTTGCGATGGGCGCACATCCGCGCCTCGGCGAGGCGAGCGCGCTCTGCGCGCTCTCCGACGACCTCGTGCGGCGCGTGCTCGGGGCGTGCGTGGACTGGGCGCCGGCCGGGGGTGAGAGCGAGCGGGCCGCCCGCAGCCGCGGCGCGCCCGTGCTCGCGTCGCTGGCGCTGTATAGCTAGGGTGTTGGTGTGCGATCAACGGCGTGAAAACACTGCCGCGTGTGGAGTGTTTGAGACTCGCATAGATTGCGCGCCGAATGCGCCCACGCGCGCCCGTGTCACTGGCGCTGAATCGGAGTAGCTGCTAGGATAATTGTATGCAATAAAACGACATGAATACACCGCGTGTATATATTTTCAACCTGATCATAATTAAGAATATCATTATGGCGACGAATGGACTCGCCTACATGCGTGCCATTCCTTGTGAATGATATGACATCATATGTGCGCGCTGGTAATCCTCGCATTCGCTGTTCCACCTGTCTGGTTTGAATGATCGTTCGTTCTCGATATGTTTTTGTATAGTTTATATATAAATGTGGTAAACCGCAAGAACGATGCGCACACGTGCATTAGATGCATACACATGCCGAGATGGCCGTTCCCCGCAGCCTGTCCTCGCACTCGTTGTCGTTGGCGTCGCCCGCCCGCTTCACGCGCAGGACGATGTCGTGCACGAGCACGCGGCACGCGCTAACCACGCCGAGGCGCCGATGAAGACCCATTGCAAATGCAAGCATATGGGCGGGGTAGATGCCGCGCGGGGCGAGGTTGACCCCTGACATCTGGAGCGCCATGGGCAGCGGCAATGGGTGTGGGATGAGCTGCGCCGGGATGTCCGAGAAGCCGCCCGCTGAGACCCCGCCCTCGTAGACTCCCCCGTCTCCGCTGACAAACGCGGAGCGATCGCTGTCCGACACCACGGCCACTATGTTCGGAGGGAGTCCGATCACGCGCGTAAACCTCTCATTTTGCAGTTCATCGGTCGTCGCACACCAGCCGGTGATGAAAGCTTTGCCTTCCATATCGACGATGGCGGTGTGCATAATGCCACAAGAAAACGATGACACGCCTCTCGACGACCACGGCCCGCGCACCAACAGCGGCACGTGTGACACATTTGTATTACCGCTGCCGCACTGAAATTGGTTGTTGCGGCCCCATGTGAAAAATTCGCCGTTGCGCAGCACGGCCGCGCCGTGGAAGTACATGGAGAGCTGCAACACAGGCGACGGGAACTCCAAGTGCGCCAGGCTTTCGCGGGTCGTCGTGTCGCCCAGCCCGAGCTGCCCCCATACGTTCATTCCCATGACGTACGCTCTTCCTGTTTCCAGAACGATGCCTGTCGAATAATGACCCGCAAATACGCCAATTGCGGCGCCCAGTGTATCAGCGCCAGCTAAAGGCTCGGGCGCCACGATGGACTTCACCGCATTGCTCCTGCCGAGACAATTATACGTGTTGGCGCCCTTGCCGAGCACCCGACCGTCGCAGAGCAGGAGCAGCACGTGATTGAGGCCCATCGCGACACTGCGCACCGGCGCGTTGCCGAACGCATGGCGCACCAGCACCGGCTCGGCGTACAGAGTGCGGCGCAGCGTTTCGTTGCCGCACACCTGGTCGTAGGGCATAAGCATGTTCTCCCACACTTCCCCGTGGGCTGTGACCCACGTCACACGGTTGTTCTGGGCGGCCACCGCTACCACGTTGCGTGCGCCCGACAGCAGCAAGGCGTTGTTGCGCAGCCTGCCGTCGGACGTGATCACGAGTGAGTTGTTCCGTTTCGAGGCGTGTATGCCGGCCGCGATCATCATCGCTGCGGTGTTTGCGCGGTGTATGCAGCGCGCTTAAATATGGCGCGCTCCCCTGGGTGCACTCGCACTGTCAGTATGTTTTTTTATTCTATTT